>Ga0209830_10001849_pt1 | contig 17943 bp, 14 predicted proteins | sample ArcticOcean_MG_C_12_FD_187439 | JGI IMG/M metagenome (GOLD analysis project Ga0209830, IMG submission 187439) | Marine microbial communities from western Arctic Ocean - ArcticOcean_MG_CB8_130 (SPAdes) (version 2) | ecosystem: Environmental > Aquatic > Marine > Oceanic | place: Arctic Ocean...
AGGTCGCTGAAGAAGTTGTTGAAGAGGAAAGTGAAGGTGCAATATCATGCCCGATTTGTTCAACTGAAAATACTTCTGATTCATCAGCTTGCGTTGCATGTGAATTTACATTCTGAGTAAAGTAAAGTTGGCCTAAGGCCATCTCGCCAACCCATCTATAGAGTTCATAGTGGTAATTGCCAATTGGGCCATTCAGAATTATTGGACGCCGAACTGACCATTACAATCACTTGACGCCCGATTGAAGATAATACATCTGCTAATGGACGAGCTGTACTTGGTGGAATAACTCCATCTCTAAGATCTACAACCAACCAAGCTTTAGGATATTGTTCACACCAAGCGAATAATTCTGCCTCAATACCTTGTGGCGGGACTCCTTGACGAACACTTGCAAGAAATTCCCAGCCTTGTCCACAGCGTCTTTCCGAATCAGTCCAAAGGAAAACTCTCGGACTAATTGATAATTTATCGAGTTGCTCAATTAGATTCAACTCAGTCGCGCAAACTGGTTGGTTTGGCATTGGCATTGGAAGAGAATTTTGCCATGATTGCTCAACATCTAATGATTCTGTACGGCGCATAATATCCCCTCTTACCAATACCTCTAACTTCACCCATAAAAGCCCTATTACTCTCTGCATTGACAAATCACGGCTACAATCAATACCATGGTAAATTCTTAATTTAGAGCATAATTAATGCTAACCTTCATGCCCTTTATGCTACGCCCACCAAATATGTCAGGCAATTCTAACCCAGCACCACCATCCCCACCGGGTGGCTCAATGGGAATCATGTTAGTCATGATGATACTGATGATGGTACTTGTCTTAAATCCGGGTATAAGGAATTCATTGGGTGATATAGCTGACCCAATTCTGGCCCCAATACTCCCAGAACAATCTTATTTCGTCATTACAGTATTAATTCTCGGAACATTTTCCATGACAATAAATACAGTTCTTCGTAACTTTTTCATGGACCCAATGGCTCAAGCCCATATCGGACACCGCCAAGGTCAAGTTCGAAAGATGATGAACGATGCAAGAATGTCTCGAGACCCTATCTTACAGGAAAAATCAACAATCTTACAGCAACAGATGATGCCTGAACAAATGAAAATACAAATGGGCGCTATGAAACCAATGATGTTTACAATGGTTTTCATCATAGGTATCTTTGCTTGGCTTACCTCTTCAGTTGAACAATTTAGAGTTGATTATGTATCACTTCCATGGGCACCTGAGTGGAATTTATTGGAAGACAAATTCCTATTCTTCCCTGCATGGATTTGTACTTACATTTGCATGAGCGCTCCATTTGGAAGAGTTGTAGACCGTCATATCAAATTATTTAGATATAGAAATCATCCACTGATCAATGCTGGAGAGATGATAAAAGAACCACTTTTACACTTAGTTGCTACCAAACCTGCTGAAAAATCTGAACAAGCAAGGAAAAGGCAACAACGCTCACAACGTAAGGGTGGTCCGAGAAAACAAAATAATGTTGAATCTACAACTGAAAAAAATCTGCAAGCAAAATCTGCAGAACCATGGGGCCAAAAATCGGAATGCCCTGATTGTGGAAGTACAGCCTTTAAAAAAGATGGACCTAGAACAAAAAGATGTAACATCTGCTTGACCGAGTGGGTGTGAGTCATGGTTAAAATCACCGTCTCTGGTCACCCAGGAAGCGGCACTAGCACCCTTGTTAACAAACTGGTTCAATCCTATAGTTGGACTTCTCTCAATGGAGGAGATGTGTTTCGCTCAGAAGCTAAAAAGCGTGGCATGGAACTCGCTGATTTTTCAGAATTATGCAAAGTAGATTTACAAGTGGACAAAGAACTAGATGATTTGCTAAAGGAAAAGATGTCAGGCCATGATTCATTTGATATCGTTGAATCAAGGTTATCTGGTTGGTGGGCGCACCTTTTGAATATTGATTGTGTTAGACTTTGGATTGATGTAAATGACGAAGTTAGAGCACAAAGAGTAGTGTCTAGAGAAGGTGGCACTGTCATTCAAGCGATTGAGGAAAATGCAAAACGCTCCGCAGCAGATGCTGAACGCTTCTCCACACTATACAATATTCAGCCACAAGACCGCGAGGCATACACCCATGTACTCGATGCAAGTGAGATGAGCATTGACGAAGTGTTTTCAGCCGTTGTCGATATTTTGGAGGATTTTTAAATGAGCAGAATTATACTAGATTCCGAAGCAAAAACCGATGATGAAATCGGTAAAATCCCAGACATGCGTACAGTTGAGGAAAGACTTGAGGCTGGATTTATTCTTCTTGACAAAGCCGCTGGTCCATCCTCTCATCAAGTTGCATCTTGGGCTAGAGACATGTTCGGATTAGAGCGCTTAGGCCATGGTGGAACTCTAGATCCATTCGCAACCGGAGTCTTGCCTTTAATGGCTGGAAAATCTATGAAACTAACCAAGAAAATCTTGACTCATAATAAGACATATATCTGCGTATTCCGCTTTGCTTCAGAACCTGATAGTAAGATGTTAGAAGAAGTGATGTCAAACATGACTGGAAGAGTTTTCAATGTACCACCTGAAATTTCAGCGGTCAAAATACAAGTACGAAGTCGCCGTATCTTCACATTTGAAAAACTTGATTTCAAGAATAATCAAATGGTAGCAAGAGTTGAATGTGAAGCTGGAACTTACATTAGAACGATGGCTCGTGACATGGGACTTTTGTTGAACATGAAAGTTGAATTGAAAGAATTGAGGAGAGAAGTTTCTGGAATATTCAAACTAGAGGATTGTGTAACTCTACAACAATTAGCCGATGCTTATTGGCTTTGGAAGGAATTGTCTCAACCTGAAGCACTGCTAAGAATAATCCACCCTATTGAGAAACTACTTCTTGATTATCCGAGTGTCACTGTAAAGGATAGTGCTGCTGCTGCTTTATCACATGGTGCACCATTGCTACGTCCAGGAATAGTAAGCATCGACCCTGCGATTGATGATGGAAGAGATATTGTTGTCAATACAATGAAGGGAGAAACTGTTGGTATTGTCAACATGCTTGTCACAAGTGATTCTGTAAAGGGTATGGAAAGTGGAGAAATAGCAAGACCTAGTATGGTTCTCCTCGATCAAGATCTATATCCAAGAAGATGGAAAAAGTCCGAATAAGTATTTCACTGAAATCAAATATCCAGTAATGGATATTTGACTATTTGTGAGACTCAAGCTTCGAAATATTCTTCGTAAATATATTCATCAGTTTCAATTCTTATCTTTAGTTCAGACATAATGGTTTACAACCTACTTTGTCACCTAAGTGAACGGCCCCCCAGCCTCAAAGCAAACTTGTCTGACACGGTTTGCCTATCAAGTTTGAGGGCCCTTTTACCGTTATACGACAGAGGATATTTGAAATCAATGTTATTTCTAGCAACAAAAAGTCACTCAATTTTCCTTATTTTTGAAGGAGCAAATAGAGCGAATAAACCGATTATGGCAATCATAGATGCAATTGCTAGAGTGGTCATTGCAGTTGAAGAGATTTCAATACCACCACTAACTGGTTGCTCTTTTATCGCTGCATCAATAGTAACAACTAATTCTGCTTGGTTATTATCTTCAGAAGTCTCGTCAATCTCTAGTCCTCTATCAACCACAGCTGAGATCAATACTACACCATCTCCCTCAGGGACAATCCATTGGCAAGTAACAACGCCTAATTCACCCGGTTGAAGGAAGGAAATCGGTTGTGCAATTGCAATTAATACATTATCTGCATCACATCGAACAGAAATTAGATTAGCATTTGTTCGCCCTATATTTCTGACGTAAATACGAACATCAACAATATCACCTTCTCTAATCGTTTCATCGCCTATATCGATTGATTCTATTACCAAATCAGGTAATGCTAAAACTTCCAAATCAAGTACTCGTTCTGAGCAGGAAGTGGTATCGCAAACAGATACTAAGACCGAATGATATCCGGGATTAGGAGCAGTTATTTCGATAACCCCTTGTTCTAAGTTAACAGTAGCCCAACTCCGATTAGTAAAAGCGGTCAAGGATGAAGAATCTGTATCGTGGTATAGCAATTCAACTTGAGTCAAAATATCGTGCTCCACAGGAACCAGTGATGGAAATTCATTAATCACTGGGACATCATCTACCGATTGGATGATGATGGTGAATATTTCACTCCAGGTATTTCCTGCCACATCGGTTACAGTAGTGGTAATAACTGCTTGACCTGATTGGTCATTTACCAATGATAAACGAATATCTCCTTGAGTGAAATCAACCGTAATTATATCCGGATTTGTATTATCAAGTTCAATTTGTAAATCATCTAATGCAGTTCTATCATCAGTGCATCGATTGGTAAATGGTAAAATTATTCCACCGCTATCTTCGGTCATAGTTTGGTCACCAACAGCAATACAAACAGGGTCTTCATCCCATTCCAATTCATATCCACCTGTGATTATAACTGAATTAATCTCAACGATTGTTGTACTAGTGCTACCATCAGAATCCCAGTTAAACCAAGATTTAATTTCAACTAATACAGATGTATCGCCAGGTGACATGTGTGCTCCTATCGGGAAACTTAATGAAAACGAACCTGCTTCTATCGGTTCATTGGAAACGACTTCGCCTCCAACATAAATCATCCACCTAGTATATTGAGAATTAAATCCGTCGACATCGCCAATTATATTTCCAACGAGACTAATCGATGGATCGTTGATGTCGATTGAAACTGAAGTAATACAGGATGTAATTGTGCTCAATTTTATGCTTACAAATGCGATGTCCGGAAGTAAAGTATTTTCATCAATTATAGTAAATTCAGTAAAGGTATTACCGTCACTTGAAGATGCGTATTCAAGTATCACATCATCCAGAGATTCATTCATCAGTTGATAATGTACTCGGCCAATTGTTTGAGAAGGCGGGGTTTCAAAAGGTTCACTGGTCCAACTTCCACTAGTTCCTTCAATACTCGTTTCCAATCCACAAGAAGAATATGCAATGTTTTCAAATGTTCCTGATGTTAAATCAAGAGAACTAATTGGCATCTCAAAACCTGAAAAAGTGGAACTAGCATGGCCAACTTCTCCACCATACCAAGGTGAGCGGTACTCTATGCGCAATCCTACAGCATCAACGTTCAATTGGCTATCGTCCGTAGTTCCGGTAGAAACATAATCTAAAGTAACCGATAGTGAAGATAAATTTTCCCAACTATAATTCTCTCCATCTCCGAGAAGATGGGTCCAAGCAGTATTATTAATAAAATCTAAATCTCCAGTTGTGTGAGCAAATGTCTTAATTAAATCAATTCCACCATTATATTCAGTAGAGATTCGAACTGAATCTTGATAAAGTGCTTGTGGGATTTGAATATTCAGTAATAATTCAACATTCAATAGTTCATATTGTTCAAATGAAGTGAAATCAAATCCATTGACAACTATTTCAGGCCCTTTACTCCAAGAATATGCTAAGTCTGGTGCATATCTAGACAAATTAGAATCGGTTGGAGAAGTTTGAGCCCAAAATGTGTATTGTTCTGTATTTATTGGTCTCTGGTGAATGAATGATAATTTGTTATCAGCGACCATTGTATCAGTATATGTTGCAGGGTCGGTGGAATAGGTAAGAGTATCATCTAATACCCATTCGGTAGAGTCAGAAAAATCACCGGATGGAAATAAATCTACAGTATGAGCATCGTGAATAGTTCTTGCTGTAACGCCATTATATGGTGCCAATAGCAATAATCCAAGTACTGTTAGGACTAAGAAGGCTGGCTTTAGACCACTTCGCATATCTTACCCACAATAGCGAACACACTTGAGCATAGGGGTTGACCGATTCACTGCAAGCCAAAAACGGAATGAAGGTTGGAGGGCGGATTGTTGAAATACCACGCTCATGACGGCTGGCTACTCTTGGCTGTGGTGGTGTAGGGGTTAGCACGGCAGATTGTGGTTCTGCCAGCCCGAGTTCAATTCTCGGCCACGGCCCTCTTAATTCCAATTAGTGACCACTATAGTATTTTCAAGCAGATTACAAATCTGAAGGCTTGATATTATGACCCATTCTTTGCCCTTTAGTTTGTAAATAATCTCGGTTATGTTCCCCAACTCCTACAATCAATGGAACCATTTCGATTACGTTGATTTGATGAGAGCGCAGTTGCTCCACCTTGTTTGGATTATTTGTTAGCAAACTCACTTCACTAATAGCCAAAGCTGAAAGCATGCCTGAAGCAATTGTATAATCCCTACTATCCACTGGCAATCCCAACATCAAATTAGCATCCAATGTATCAGCACCTTGATCTTGTAAGTGGTATGCCTGTATCTTTGCATGAAGACCGATTCCTCTACCTTCTTGCCTAAGATATAGTAAACAGCCCCATCCGCGTTCAGCTATTGCAAGTAATGCCGCTTGTAATTGTGGGCCGCAATCACAACGAAGGCTACCAAATGCGTCACCTGTCAAACATTCGGAATGAACTCTAATCAATACTGGGTCTGGTCCTCGCAGATCTCCCAATGAAAGTGCAACGTGATCTAAACCAGTGCTTTCCTCATGGAATACCCTTATCAAAAAATCTCCAAATTCAGTAGGTAATTTAGCCTCACTTGGAACATCATCACTCTCGATTAATTTTATAGAGCCATCGTCGTTTCTTACGTTCATTGGCTCACCTCAATCAAGAATTTATATTCACCAGCACTACTTTCTATAGATAATAAGTTGTGACTTGAGCGCATCATTAGAAGAGGTATATCATGGTAGGTTTCCGGATCATCAGCCAATACTTCCAAGATATCCCCATTACGCATTTGCCGTAATGCTTTTTTGGCTTCTGCAACTGGAATCGGGCAATGAAAACCGATGACATTAAGTCTGTGCGTAGGTTTAGTTTGCGCATCAACGCTAACCTGCAAGGCTTCCTCCACATGACTCCGATATCACTTCATGTTTTCAACGCATCCATTGGATGAAAATACAATAATTCTAGATAAGTTCGTCTAAGATTCAAACCGTACTTTGATGGGTGATGAATGTTTAACTTGATTTATGGGAAGCACAGCGACCCCACCTGATGACCTCTCTTGGAAAGAGGTTGCTCAGTTGGGATTAGTATATGCGAAAATTCCTATCGCCCTATTATTAGTTGAGGCTTTTTACTGGTTTTTAACAATGCCAACCGATACTCTCGCGCCCATTCAAGTAAGTGAAGCGTGGCTATGGAATGAAATTGGAAATGCGTTGTTCGGTGCCGGATCACACACACTTTCAACAAATAACGGTTGGCTAACTCGTATTGAATTTAATCATCCAAGTTTCCCAGGTGCAATGAATACTGTATCACTTTATGTTTCAGACGAATGTGCTGGAGTTCATGAGATGATTTTCATTTCGACATTGGTGGCAATGACAGATGGCGTTTCTCAAAAAATAAAAATAAAAGCCATTGTAGTGATGTGTACATTAGTCTACATACTGAATTTAGCACGATTAATTGTCTTCTACCCAATCGCCTTAGAAGATTGCTTAGCAAATCCTGACCAACCATCTTGCCTATACGGTATGTGGAGTTACCACACCGCCGTCTATGAATGGGGGTTTTTGCTAGTATTAATCTCAATGTGGGTACTTTGGTTTTGGAAAGTCGGTGGTCCTTCAAGAGCAATGGATAAGAGTCTGGCTGGTGCCGACAAATGGAGAATTATTACCAGAAAGAAATGGAATTACAAACACATTGTTGCAATAACTTTCGCAGTTATATTCATTATTTCAGCCGCCCACAATGTAACTTCCAATGAAGAAGCAATGAAGGCAAAAGAAACATTGGACGATTGTGAATTATGGGACTCAGTTAGCGCACAATGCGGTAATGCAAGAGATAGATGGGATGATGCAATAGGTTATGCTTGGTCACTCGCGGCACTGGCCTTGGTTGTTGCAGCCTTGACTATATTCACAATTGAAAAGCCTAATAGCGACGGCAAATGGCCATCAGAAGTAGAACGTATTGCCAAGGAAGAAGATCGTTTAGAATTACTCAAAGAACAGAAACTAGAAGCGACTATCCAAGAAAGGGAAAGAGTTCATGCATTAAAGAAATCGGGTTCCTGGAAAAAACGTCGTAACCTCAATGGAACTGAAGAAGAATAAACAAAATAAGAGATAATGATAACCGACCGGTGTTTCATTTATTAGAGAACACTTTTACCATCGGCTGGTATTGTGATGGGATCTGACGATAAAACCTCTACAGAAGAGCAAAATCCATTTTGGGAATCTGTGCCTGCACCAGGATTAGAAACCACCCACCAAGCAGAACAATTACCGTTGGCCCCTGTTAATCAACCAGTATCACAAACAGTATCTGCACCACAGGGGCAAATAATGGGTCAAATCGTACAGCAACCACAAACTCACTTTTCTGCAACAGCCAGTAACCCCGTTCAAAGTGGCTACATTGGCTCTTCTCCTTCAATTACTTCAGATTATGATATGTCTGAAAAGAAGAAAGGTATGAATTGGGGCCAATTTGCTATTGGTTTTTTTGCACCAATTGTCATCATGATATTACTATCTATTCTTTCTGAATTCGCCTATCAAGTTGGAGGTAGAGGTGGAGGAGATATAGTCGAGTCCTTCTTTTGTTTGATGCCACTATTAGGGATTGTAGCAATTGTTATTTCTTTTGCCAGAGGAAATAAGTCACTCGGTTATGGGCTGATTACTGCAGCATCAATTCCATTTGTTTTGGGTGGATTATTCTTGATGCTACTAATGATGTATGGGTTTTAATCCAAACTAATCGAAGTTTATTTTATTATATGATCGATTAACACTGAATGGGGATAATTATGCAATCAAGGGATAGATCTCCTTCGGAACAACAGAATCTCTTTTGGGGATCTGAAGAACAATCAGTTTCTCCACCACAGATGCAAATGGTTGACAATGTCGCACAACAGCAATCCACACAAGTTTCTGGAACTGAGAATAATCCTGCTCAATACGGTTCTTCTTCTATAGCCCTCGTATATGACACCCCTGAAAAAAAGAGCGCGACGAGTATGAATTGGGGTCAATTTGTAAAGGGTTTTTTTACACCAATTGTCATCATGCTGTTTTTGTCAATTTTTTTGGATTCATCGGATATTGAAGGCATTATGACTGATTCTTTTTTACTCTTGATGCTACTAATCGCAATTTTAAAAATCGTTATTTCTTTTGCTAGAGGTAATAAGTCATACGGTTATGGAATGCTTATTTCAGTATCAATTCCAGTGCTATGGGCTGTAATGATATATGGATTCTTGATAATACTGCTGCTTGGATTTGTATGAGCCAATCAAACAAAAGAAGGAATCAACATCATTAGTAGAATCTAATAAATATTTCAATATGTCTTATTAAGTGCGCCTCCTACCATCGAGCGGGATTCTCATGGACACAGGCGACAATTCACCTCCAGAGCAACAAGAGCCCTTTTGGGGTTCAACACAGGCCACAGAAGTCACACCTCCAACACAGCCAGTATCACAAACAGTATCTGCACCACAGGGGCAAATAATTGGTAATCTTGCACAGCAGCCCGTAAACCACTTTTCTGCAACAGTTAGTAACCCTGCTCAAAGTGGCTACATGGGCTCTTCTCCTTCAATTACTTCAGATTATGATATGTCTGAAAAGAAGAAAGGTATGAATTGGGGCCAATTTGCTATTGGTTTTTTTGCACCCATTGTCATCATGATGTTATTGACAGGTATTTCTGATCTCGGAAATGGAGATTATGACGAAAGATGGGACGAAGTGTATCAAATAGAGATGATTACTATATTTTCTGATAACGGTACATTCACGCATACTTTTGCTGAGGAAGTTACAGATAATGGTAGATTTGAAGTCAACTGGTGCTATTCAATGGGTGAATACGAAGGATACGATTATTATTGTAATGAACGTTTCTCAAATGGTGATGTAATAATTGAAATTGTAGAGAGAAAAAATGGGGGGAGTGAGGTGGCTGTGGGAGAATATACCGGCCTAAACCACACCATTTGGTTTACTATAGACTCACATAATACCAGTGAAATGGATTTTGAGTTCGAATTTTATGATAGAGCACTTCAAGATGAATTAGATTATGAATACATGGATGGTGGAGGCGATATGACTGATACATTCTTTTGTTTGATGCCACTATTAGGGATTGTAGCAATTGTTATTTCTTTTGCTAGAGGGAATAAGTCACTCGGTTATGGGCTGATTACTGCAGCATCAATTCCAATTATATTGGTTGGATTATTCTTGATGCTACTAATGATGTTTGGATTTTAATCCTAAGCGATCAAATGATAGATGCTGATACAATTTGTCCAGCCATCTCTCTCTTTTCTAGAGCTTTTATTGCAAGACCAATTTTACTGGTATGGATACTGATAAATGTTTTTTGCTCCTCGAAGGAAACATCACCGATTTCCAATTCCTTACAATTTAAAGCCTTAATAAACCAATTTGAAACTGTTCTTGAGGAACCAGCAGTTTTCTGAGGGATGTCCAAAGACAAAGTTACGAATCCGAAAACATTTGCAGTCTCACCGTAATCATCTTGCTTTTTGACTGGGTCTCTATCCATGCCTTCTGGAAGGTCTGGTGCTTCAGTCTCGATAATATTTAATCCATATGTGGCAATAATCTTATTCAATTGCGCTGAATCATCTCTTGCTACAAGGCTCCATGCCTCTCCCTTTCGTCCGATTCTACCGGTTCTACCAACTCTATGGATAAAGGAATCAACATCATTAGGAATATCGTAATTGATAACCATTGTAATACCATCAACATCTATTCCACGTGATGCAACATCTGTGGCAATGATTGTTTTGAATTGTCCATCCTTGAATTTATCTAAAACCTTCTCTCTTTGGTTTTGATTCAAATCGCCATGTAATCCTGCAACATCAAATCCATGCTTAGAAAGTCTTTGAACAGCCAAGTCCACCATTCTTTTTGTGTTGCAGAAGATGATTGCTTGTCCATCTTCGTTTTTAGTTAGAAGACGTCCTGCAACCCATAACTTATTGGCACGGCCAATACTTACCATATACATGTCAATCGGAGGAATATCCAATTCCTCAACATTGGTCAATACGAATTCAGGTTCATTCATGAATTCATTTGCTTCATCAATAATCTCTTGCGGGAATGTTGCTGAAAAGAGTAAGGTCTGTTGACGGGAAGTCATTTTTTCGATAACCCACATGATGTCGGGGAAGAATCCCATATCCAGCATACGATCTGCCTCATCGAGACAAAACAAAGTTGGACTTGTCAAATCAATATGGCCTCGTTCGGACATATCCATTACTCGACCTGGTGTTCCAACGATAATGTCGACACCTTCTTGCAAGGATCTAGCCTGCTTTTCTAAGTCAGTTCCACCATAGACTGTGAGAATTGTAAGTCCTGAATCCCCTTGTACTACTTTCATCTCCTCAGCGACTTGGTTTGCCAATTCTCTTGTAGGAGTTAAGATCAAAGCCTGCAGTTTACCACTTGCTGTACACTTGCTAATAATTGGAATTCCAAAAGCTCCAGTTTTACCTGAACCAGTTCTTGCTTGACCGATAACATCTCTTCCACTAAGAGCCAAAGGGATAGTATCTTTTTGAACTGGAGTTGAAAACTCCCAACCAAGTTCTTCTATTCCATTTAGAATGCCTTGAGGTAAGTCCCAATCAATGAAGCGGGTTGTTGTAAACATAGTATTGACTCTCCGCTTTCTATTGGGTTGGACCCTCGATGAGAGTCTTTGACACTAAATCAGTAGTTGTCCGCTTCTGCGATTTCTCTTTGTAAATCGCCCATCCAATATTTCAAAGCATTTTCTTTGTTCATTGGGCGGCGTGTTTGGCGAACATGCTCAAGAATGTATTGTCTAAATTTCAAAGACTTGTTTCGGTTGACGCCCTTAGGAGTCATACCATCCCATAGTCTGTCAAATTGCTCTTCTTTGTCGTTGAACGGAGAATCACTCATGATAACACACCTCTTTAGTATTCGGCCCACCGACCACCCCCTCTTAATGATGCCGCATTTTATATGGAGGAAAGGAAACACTGTGAGCCAAAAAATGCTTGATATTTACCTAGAAATCTGCATCATCGTCTGAATCTAAATCAGGGCCGAAATCGTCCTCATAGCCATAGACTTCATCTTGTGAATATGAACGATATGCATTTTTCCTTTCGGCTTCCTTTTTCTTGATCTGCTCATTCATTGCGATCATTTTCTGAACTCTTTCATTGTCCGTCAAAAGATGATCAGGTTTCTCGCTAATATCTTCTAATGCACTTTTTCTATCCGAAGGGAGTGGTTCTAATCCCAATTTCTTACCCTGAGATTCAGCAATTTCACGATCTAATTGAGGCACTGGTATTGCAGCTGCAAGGAATAGATTCTTTTGAGCCTCAGTACCTTCTATTTCTGCATCGAATACCATTTCCTTCAGACTCTTGATTAGTCCACTATCAGTCTCTGTGCGAAGCAATTCTTCAGCCGTCACCCGTAAGACATCTTCACTTAGCAGGCGTGGTAGCAAATTGATACAGGCCGTACGAACTTGCAAGTCCTTGCTCCTAGTTCCAGAAAGTACAATGTCTTGCGCTCTACCATTATCCTTATCCAATTTTTGAATCGCTTTAATAGCTGAAATACGGACTTCAGGATCTACATCAACCATTGCCCGTTCGGCGAATAACGTTGCAACACGAGGCTCCTTATTGGCCAAAGTTGGCAATGTTTTTGCAGCGATTCTACGAACTTCATCGCTTTCATCATTTAATGCCCAGGAAACCAAATCCCATGCAGATGAGCCACCTTTACGCAATACTTTTTTCAGTAATTTAGCCGCCTTAATTCTGTACTGTTTATCGGTTTCAAGCAGTAGACTATCAATGTGTAAACAAACGACTTCTGGCCAAGTATCCGCTAGTCCTTTCAATGCATCCCAAGCATTATCTTGTCGGAACTTTATAGGAGAACGTAACTCATTTACTAGTATTGATTCAATACCAGAGGGAAATACTGGGGCCGAGATTGCAAGCGCTTTACTCGCAGCCATACTTACATCAATATCCTCATCATCAAGAAGAACGCTCAACCAGTCAAACATCTCATCAGATTTCTGAATTGCAACTTCTGGTAATGCCTCTAAGGCAGCAACTCGAATAGCAGGGTCGTTGTTTTCAAATGAAGATAGTAGAACTTTATGGGCTTCTGTTGAAGCAAATCCTTTCAGCCTTTGTAATGCTCTAACCCCGTCAACTTGCGTTAACTGATAATCTCTCTCAGTCCAAACTGATTTTGCAGTTTCAATTTCTCCTTTAGCCAACGGGATAATATCCTGTTTTCGCAAACCTTGCCACGGACCTCTTTCGGTCTTAGCATTGGTCTTAGCCTTGGCTTTTTTCTCGGTACCCACCTGGATGGGCAATCCAGTTCTTGGGTCTCTTGCAATGTAATCACGTGACAATTCCAACACCCCTATGACGCCCGCAAATACACCATAGGCATGAACCTATGGCAGTCTTGCTCCAATCAATTTAGACATGATAATAGAGATTCAACCATACTTTAAGTCTAATATGGCAGTTTCACGATTATTACTGTGCATTCCTCAACAAATTAATTGAAGCAGTTGTGACTCCCCGTAGCATGGATAGTCGTTTAGTCAGGCAAAATGGTCTTGTTTTAATTCTGTTAATGACCCTATTAACGTCATCATGGTCTGCAATGATCACATCAAATGATAGCAAATTTACTATTGATGAATCAATGAAATTTATTTCGCATTCAAATAATGATTTCAATTCCAGTAATGGCTTTCTACATGAAAATACTTCGGTAATTAATACCACTGGGGAAGCAAAATTAACTCGTCCAGCGATTCAATGGGGACCTACAAATGCTAATGGGTTGATGTTCCTCCGTACTGGTGCATGCACCCAATACCTCGAAGAAACCAACGAGATTTGGTTAATGGGTGGGCGTATTGACCCGAACCCTATGACAAATAGCGACGAAGGACCGACTTCTGCGGTGGAAATATTTGATGTTACAGCAGGCACATGGGGTTTTTCTAATTCAATGCTAAATACAACGCAACAATATGCCGGTTGCGCACAAATAAATGGCAAGATCTATCTGGCGGGAGATTATCACCCTACTGCAAACCCAGAAATAAGATCACAAGGACTGCTACAAAGTTTTGACTTGAATACCAGCAATTGGACAATGAAGACTTCAATGCCGTCAGGTAAAGGAGTTGGATTAGCCGGAGTTGATGCACTCGATGGATATCTCTATGTCGCTGGCGGAGTCAATAGACAGAATCGCAATGACCTCACGGATAATTTATTGCGTTACGACCCTACAATTGATAATTGGACCCAACTATCGAGCATGAATTACAAAAGACATTCTTTTACCTTGACCGCCTTCCATGGAAAATTATACGCAATAGGAGGAGTTTCACAAGAAATTGACCCTGTGACTAGTCTTTTAACAATCGTTGATTCCAATCGTACCGAAGTTTACGACCCTGCGACTGATACTTGGACTAATTTGAGTGACCTGCCGATTTCACTGGCAGCACATACTGCAACCGTATTTAATGATGAAATTATACTGTTTGGTGGCTATGAAGATCAAACTTGGAATGGATTGGCCAGCAAAAACATGTATGGTTATCATCCATTAGACCAAACTTGGAGATTACTGTACACATCTCCTATCGGAAGATATGATTCTACTATCGCTTCCGCAGGTGGTACCATAATGTATGCTACTGGGGATTCATCCGGTACAAGATTCTCATCATGGAATGCCAATTATGTTGCAGAAACTGAATATTTTGAAAATCCAAATGAGCATGAGGGATGGATTACTTCCCTCCCAGTTGATTTGAGGTATTCCTCACAGGGTACAGCCACTCCTATGTGGATGACATTGGATGGTAATGCTCCATATGGTACTGACTTGCAACTGCAGTACAAGTCTGGCTCTGATGCAGTTTCAGCGGGCCTGAATGCATGGCAACCTGTAGGCACAAATGCAAGCATTCCTCAATTTGTTGGGATTGGAAACCATTCACTTAGCAATCTTAGTGAAGATACTTCTTTTATGCAGTACAGGATAAAATATACAACTATTGCTATGCAAAACTGGTCGACTCCAGAGTTGGATAATGTGGAACTGATTAGTGAAAATGTCGCAATAACGTCATCAATACCGAGTACGATGCATCCAAATGCAGCCCCAGTCAACATTACAACACATCATCATGCATATTCCGATTCGGCACAATACCAATTATCAATCGTTTCAGCGAACTCTCAAGGATTCAAGGAAACAGCATCACAATGGACCACATTAACTTGGTCAAAAGATAGTAACTCTTTCACAGTGAATGACCCTGATTCGATGTTAATGCCTTCACAAACATCTGTCCAAGAGGGCTTGAATAACCAAGATGGCCAATTAATGAATTGGCAATTTTCATTATCCGAAGGTCTTGCTACTGACTATATTCTAATGCAGGTTAAAACTGTAGGATTAAGGAATACAACATATACGCATCCAACTCCGATTATCATTGACAAAGAAGTTGATGTAAGAATAAAGTCCATTTCAGCAAATTTTACTAGTCAAGGCAACTACACGCTTCAAGAAAATGAAATCGTTCCTGAATTAACCAAACTAAATTTAATTGTTGATAATTATTTCACGACATCTGGAAACCAATTATTATCTGGGACAATACAAGCTCGCATCCATTTAGATATTATAGAATATAATCAAACAGAAGAAGGCAATGACATATGGGCTAATGCTACAACAGGATGGTTTTCCCTCAACATTGGTCAGGAAACAGATATTGAATATACTCTTCCAGAAAATATTTCAGGTCAATCAAGCATTTGGATAGAAGCAACAACGATGGATAATTTGATCTTGAACGTTGATGAAACCCCGCACATGTTTATTCTAAATATTGAAGTCCCAGTAATGCTATCCACAACAATTACTGATGGAGAATACATCAATAAAGACGCCAATCGATTATACGGTATACAAATCTACAATGTTGGTGGATTCACAAATAATACAACTCAAATGTCAGTTTGGGTCGAAGATAGAGATGATGGCTATAATGGCAATCCCTTGGACGGAATTGCCCAGATTGGTGAATATCAACAACAAAACTTCTCAATTGTAGATATAAATAATATTTGGTACCTAAATCTGACTGTCAATGATTCGGGCAATGCAGATCACCAAATTGTTCGCACCATGCTTACTGGGGTGGATGTTTCCAACCACTCACTGCCAATGGTTTCTGCAGAGGATGGTACTTCTTGGTGGATTAGTCGTGACCCTCAAAAGGCACTTATCACCGATATTACTCCACTTGGTGAAATAATTCCGAACATTGGACAAAGGCTTGAACCTACTCGACAAATAGGCTGGAGTATCACTGCGAGTGATTCAAATGAAATGGAGGACCTTAGTGAATTCCGAATTGAATTGGGTGGAGACTCAAATCTTGGTATAAAATATTTACCACATCAGGGAATTTGTAGTTCTCTTGATGCGAGATTATTGGTCGATTCTTCAAAATGTATCGTGACTATGTCCAATGGTGAAATGACTGTTGAAATGTGGGCAACTGTTGATTGGACACTGACTGGTGCTGGATTGATCGCTGGTGAAGTTGATGTCATAGTTCGCGATTATGATGGGGCGACTCGTCAATCGCAAGTAAATCAATGGTCTCTTGAGCGAGCATTGGATGTTCAATTTCAAAGTCTAATGGATGTAACTGGACCCGTAAATGGCACTCTTGGTGATAATCCAACAGTCATGGCTGGAGACCAAATTGAAATTGAAGCATCTGTTAAACATCTAATCTCAGATAAAAACTATAATGGACAATTGGGAGTAATTTGGTCCGGGAAAATCCAAAATAAAAACTGGCAAGGCGGAATGACCGCTGATGTGGTTGATGGGCAATTGTCATTATCATTCCCAACTCCAATTGAAAGTGGATTAATCCATGATGCCAAAATTAGTATTTGGGATCCGCTGGACAGCGAGAAATTACTAGAAATCGCCTTACCAGATCTCGTTGTTGATGCTGATGCACCAATGATTTTACAGTCTCAATTGACAAGTGGAATCTCAAGATATCACCTTAACAATGTGGAAATCGGCGTTAATATAGATGAACCTCAATCTTGGAGTTCTAGTTTATCCCTTACTTGTCAAGTGAAGTCAACTGAGCAAGATTGGCAACCGGTCACTCTTTCCAGAGAATCAAGTACTATCTTTGACGGGAAAACAATGTTCGCATTTAATTTTGACTTTAGTAGTCTAGGCGACCCTTCATTATTATCAAATCAAGCGCGAATTGTTTGCTGGGCCGATGGTTATGATGATGCTGGATGGCAACTTGATTCTGAAAACGGAAATAGTCAATTATCACCGTGGCTTGAAAGCACTTTGAATAATATAGGGCCGGACTTAGAATTGGGAGAAGTCAAAATCACTGGTGACACATCACCAGGTTCTAAACTATCATTAAAGATACAATTAATTAATGGTGGAGAGAAAATACAGCAACCTTTCAATCTGAGTGTATTCATAGTTCAAGGTGATGAAAAAACGATTGCAGCTCGCCAATTATTATACGAACTAGGAGAGAATACTGCAGTTACAATGAATTCTAGAATCACCGTACCTGATGGAGAATGGACATTGTTTATTTCAGTTGATGATGAACAATTAATTTGGGAATTGGATGAAGAAAATAATATCTGGTCCAAGGATTACGATGGTG
>Ga0209830_10001853_pt1 | contig 17931 bp, 16 predicted proteins | sample ArcticOcean_MG_C_12_FD_187439 | JGI IMG/M metagenome (GOLD analysis project Ga0209830, IMG submission 187439) | Marine microbial communities from western Arctic Ocean - ArcticOcean_MG_CB8_130 (SPAdes) (version 2) | ecosystem: Environmental > Aquatic > Marine > Oceanic | place: Arctic Ocean...
CCAGTGTAAGGGAGTTCCTGGCACAAGAGCACATGCACTCGCTAGGAGTGCCTACGTCACGATCCTTATGTTTGTACGTTTCTAAAACGGAACAAGTAAAACGTCCGTGGTACTCCCAGGGCTCGCGCATGAAAGATCCAGATAGGATGATATCAGAGCCTGCCGCTATCTCTACACGCGTCGCACCGTCGTTCATTAGAGTAGGTCAATTGGAACTATTTGGTCGTCGTGCCCGCAAGAAAGAACACCCAAAAGCGATGGCAGAGCTAGAGATGATGGTATTGCACTTGATCGACCGTGAGTACGCAAACGTTATCGACAAGCAGCTCAGCACGGTCGAAAAAGTGGTGTTACTAGCACGTGAATTCCGCAATCGCCTTACGTCTCTTGTGGCGAACTGGATCCGTGTAGGTTACTGCCAGGGTAACTTTAACAGCGACAACTGCGCGGCCGGTGGCTTCACGCTTGATTACGGTCCATTTGGATTCTGCGATGCATTCAGCCCGCACTACCAGCCATGGACAGGTGGCGGACATCACTTCTCGTTCTTGAGCCAACCCGTGGCAGCGGAACGTAACTTCCACATGTTTTGTAGGGCTTTGAGGCCGTTGCTAATGTCTCATCAGGACTATTTGCCACAGCTAGATGAGATTGATAGTGGATTTTCCAAAGTGATGGAGATGCAAATGGAGCAGATGTGGGCGACCAAACTTGGGCTTGTCACGTCTAACGCGGCGCTATTCAGTGAGTTAGAAACGCTCATGGTACAAACCTCTGTCGATTACACACTCTTCTTCCGCCAGCTCTCAATGATACCTGACGATATTGACCCTCTCAAAAAAAGCTTCTACAAAGGTTCTATGTATAAAACAGACCCAGAAGGCATGGATCAACGTTGGTTAGCGTGGTTAATACAATGGAAAGCGCTCATCGCTAATACTACTTCGCCTAGATCTCATGAGGAGATCTCTAGGCAGATGAAACTTGTTAATCCAAAGTACAGCTTACAAGAGTGGTTTGTTGTACCTGCGTATCAGCAAGCCTCTGCGGGAAACTACGATTTAGTTAGAGAGCTGCAAGAAGTAATGACGCAACCATACGCTGAGCAATCCAAGGATGTGGAGGAAAAGTACTATCGATTAAAGCCGTCTGAGCTCTTTGATCTGGGCGGGTTGTCACATTATAGTTGCTCGTCGTAATGGTTGAAAATATAATTACTCAAGGCCTAATTGAGGAAGTCTGCCACCATCTCTCATAAGTAATTGATTTTGATTCATTTTATTAAGTAACGTTTAATATACCTCACATATTACCCCACATAATTAATTTTATATTTAAGGGGTTACTGCACCTTTTTCCTAATCAACATTGGTCAATGGTCAATGGTGGTCTGCCCATTGACCGTAGTCCATGGAGCATGGTCGGGGGTTAGTAGTTGGGTTGATGGAGTTGGGGGAGGATTATTTTGTTGGGCCTTGAAATAACCTTATTAATTCCGGCAAATATGCATCCTCATCCCCTGAACCTAAAGTAGAAGTCATTGCATCTGAAATACTATCTGCAACGATTTTACTCCCTTTATCGTCTCCAACCATATCACGGTAATAATTCATATCCTTGATGGCGTTTCTGATAGTGAATGGAACGTCACTTGTGTCACCCTTCAATATACAATTACGAAGGCGCTCAAGCGTTATTCCTTGACCACTACCCTTTGTTAAAACATCTAGGAAAATCTGAGGTTTGACTCCCATCTGCGCAGCATTTGCTGCAGCTTCTGCTAAAACCGTAAGATGACCAATAGAAACATAATTATGAAGCAACTTCATCCTATGCCCAACCCCGACAGCACCAACATGATCTATATTTTCAGTGAATGTCTCCAAAACAGGCAATGCCGCTTCTAGCACATCAACTTCGCCCCCAACCAAAATGTTCAAAGTTCCTTCATGTGCTTGCTTTGCCAAACGTGTCATCGGTGCGTCTAAAAATCGTCCCCCCGCTGCAATAACTAGTTCAGCCATCCGTTCAGTAGAATCTGGCAATGCAGTCGTGCAGTCAACTACAATTGCACCAGGTTTCAAAGAAGAAATAACTCCTAACTTCCCTGTCAACACGGCTTCTACTTCCGGGGATCCAGTAACGCAAAGAATTATTAAATCTGTCTCATTTGCTACTCCACTCGGTGAATCTATTGTCTTAGCACCCATTTCAATCAGATCATCGATCGGTTGATTGCCGGAATGATCTAACATAATCAAAGGAAATCCGCCTTTTAGTACGTTCAGAGCAATTCCGTGGCCCATTAGCCCCACTCCAATAATTCCAACACGCATGCTTAAATCCCTCTACTATTAAACGCTTTTAACAAAATTTCTTTTTACAAATGCTAAAATAAAATAACAACAATAACAACACCTCTTTAACCCTTTTTTTGAAATGATCTATTTCATCAATCCCAGGGGGTATCAAATTCCAGAATATGGTACCTAAAAACTACCTACCTTCTCCTCCTAATATAACTAAGGTCAGGATGGGCATACCTAAGAAGCATTGACTGAGCCTTATGTCCATTAATAGAGGCAGCTTCTGGTATGGTTAATCCTTTCTTAATAAACCTTGAGATAGCCTCATGCCTTAAATCATGGAAGTGAAGGTCGTTTAAACCAGATCTCTTTATTAGCCTCTTCCATGCGTTTTGAAGTGACGAGTGACAAGGCTTTATTTGATAAAGAAACACCCTATTTAAAGCCATTTTAAGAGCCGCTGAGAGTCAGCTATATGTATCTGTTTGTAGTAGGAGTGCTTGGGTAGCTTTTGACTCTGTTTAGCTCTTAAATCAAACAATCCAAATGTGCTTATATGAACAATCGATTTATATTTTAATATGAGTTTAACGAATATATTTAGGGTAGACAAAAGGGTAGACAATTTGAGCCTGTTGACACAAGATTCAGTTCATTTAATATAACATTAATGTTTGAGTTTAAATGTTAAAAAACCAATGATATGCGGGTATTGTGTAGTGGTAAGACCTTAGCCTTCCAAGCTAATGACGAGAGTTCGATTCTCTCTACCCGCTCCACTCTTAAGTCTAATAATTTAAAATTATATTTTAGTTTTGTTTTGTAAAAACAATGTTACAGAAACACTTATTAATATAATTATTCCTCCTACAATTGTAAACAAAGACGGTTCATTTTTATACCAAATAAAATCTAAAATTATAGATACTGGAGGTATTAAATAAAGGAATAATGAAGCTTTATTTGCTCCAAAATGACCAACTGTATAAGTCCAAGTTAGGTAACCAATTGCAGTAGGGAAAACAGCTAACCATAAAAAAGCTAACTTCACGTCAAAGTTTGATACAACTATTAATTCAAAAGTTTCAGGCAACCAGAACAGCATAGGAATAGTTCCGTATAATATCGTGTATGCCGCCGAAGTTAATGCACCATATTTTGAAACAAGAGGTTTTAGAATATGAAAATAGGTAGCGGTTAATATTGCAGCAATTAATATTAAACTTGCACCGTTTCCTAATTCCAAACCGCCATCTTGATCAATTGAAATAATTGCAACACCCAATAAACAAAAAGCAATGCCAATCCAATGAATAATTTTAACCTTCTGTTTTAACAAAAAAAATCCAATTAGAGCCGTGAATAATGGATTACAATTTACTATAAAACTGCTTGCACCAGCAGAAACATCTTGTTGGCCATAATTTAAGAATACATTATACAAAAATATTCCTACAAAACCTGCAATAAAAAACCTAACTGAATCTTTAAAAGATAGTTTTTTATAATTAAAAATACACCATAATAATGACAGAAAAGCTGCTAGAGAAAATCTTCCTGTTGCTAAGATAAGAGGATCAACTTTTTCTAAAAGAAAAGACATAATAGGAAATGACGAACCCCAGAAAAAAACCGTTGAGAAAACAGCTAAAACTGGCAATAAACTATTCATTAATTTCCAATCTTTTAAAGATCATTTCTTTGGAAGAGATAATTTACCAAGAACATTATATTTTAAAAACAATTCTTTAATAAACCCATTTTCAACATTCTTTTTTATAAAATTATTAATGAAGATTTCAACTTCAGTATTTCCAGGCTTAAAGCCAACACATTGTTTAACAAAAGTAAAAGCATCATCCAATATTTTACAATCAGAAACCTTGCTTAATTCATCTATTAACTTAGGCCTTAAACCTGCCAAAACTTCATAATTGTTATCTTGAAACAATAAATATGATCCATTAATTGATTTTGCTCTAACTAATTCAGCTTTCGTAATGTTATCTGTTAACCAAAGATCATAAGCGCTTCTTTCTGCAACAGCAATTCTAACACCATCTTTATCTACATCATTAAAAGAATTAATATTTAAGTTTGACCTAACTAAACATGTTGATTCAATTAATGCATAGGGTGAACTAAAAGTTATAGTTTTAGCTCTTTCAGGCTCTACAGCAATATTACCTATATCCCAAATATCTTCAGAAACAGCATCAGCTAATTCTCCTGGTCTATCAAAGGGAACAAGTTTTAAATCCACTCCTAACTCATTAGCTAATGCTTTAGCTAAATCAGGAGAAACACCGTCTGGATCTCCATTCGATTTTTTTCCTGTAACTAATAAAAAATTACTCATATTTATAGCTGCACGCAAAAAACCTTTAGGCGCTAAGTGATTTAAAACTAAATTGGACATTGCTTACCTTTCATTTTGAATAATTAAATTAATAACATGTTACAAATAATTTGACAGGCAAAAATCAAAAACTATGTGTATTAATATTTATAAAAAATTCACAATAGTCTTCAAAACATCAACTTAATGCATAAATATTAATCGTTTTTAACTTTTATTACTAAATTATATGCATTTTTTTTTAAAGAATAAAAAATTTAATTATAATAAGTTTAAATTTTATAAATGGAGTTTTTTTTGTAATGAATATAAATAAAATGTTTAGTTTATTTTTTAAATCAAAATTAGTAAGTTTTACTATCATATTAAGTTTTTTTTCAACTCCAGCTATCGCCGAAGTAAATAGTGGGGATACTGCTTGGATATTAACGTCAACTGCTCTTGTTTTGTTTATGACATTACCGGGCCTAGCTTTGTTTTATGGAGGACTAGTAAGTTCTAAAAATATAGTATCAGTATTAATGGAACATTTTGCACTAGCATGTGTAGTTTCAATTATATGGGTAGTAGCTGGTTATAGCCTTGCATTTTCAGCTGGCAACGATTGGATTGGCGGGTTGAGTAATATTTTTATGAATTCTATTAATGTAGATAGTGTTTCTGGAACAATACCAGAAAGTTTATTTGCTACTTTTCAAATGACTTTTGCAATAATTACCCCTGCTTTGATAATTGGTGCTTTTGTTGAACGCATTAAATTTCTGGCTATGATTATTTTTTTAAGTCTATGGGTTTTAATAGTTTACGTCCCAGTAACACATTGGGTTTGGGGTGGTGGATTACTATCTTCATGGGGTGTAATGGATTTTGCTGGAGGAATTGTTGTCCATGCAACAGCAGGTACAGCAGCACTAGTTGCAGCCTTAACTATTGGTAAAAGAAAAGGGTTTCCAAAATCGATTACCCCACCACATAGTCCTGTTCTTACTATGATAGGCGCTGCAATGCTTTGGGTTGGCTGGTTTGGATTTAATGCCGGGTCAGCATTAGGTGCTAATGGAAATGCTGGTATGGCAATGTTAGTTACGCATATTTCTGCTGCTACAGCAGCATTAGTTTGGATGTTTATCGAATGGAAAAGATTTGGCAAACCATCTTTAATCGGAATAGTGACTGGAATGGTTGCAGGATTGGCTACTGTTACTCCAGCCTCTGGGTACATAGGTATTCCTGGAGGATTAATATTAGGTTTTTTTGGAGGTTTATTGTGTTATTTAGCTGTAGACTTTATTAGAGGAAAACTGCAAATTGATGATAGCTTAGATGTATTTGCTGTCCATGGAGTTGGCGGAATACTAGGATCCTTGTTGGTAGCTTTTTTAGCAACATCAACGTTTTCAGGCTTAGGATTACCAGATGGCGTGTCAGCAGGTTCGCAATTTATAATACAGCTTAAAGGAGTTTTATTGACAGTTGTATGGACAGGCGTATTTACTTATCTTATTCTAAAGTTCACTTCGTTAATCACGCCTCTTAGAGTTGAAGAAGAAGAAGAAATAGAAGGATTAGACTTACGTTCTCATGGTGAAAAAGGATATCACTCAGATTAAGGTTAAAATTATATGAAATATTTTATAGCAATTATTAAACCCTTCAAATTAGATGATGTAAGAAAAGCACTTACTGAAATTGGTGTTCAAGGCCTAACAGCTTCTGAAGTTAGAGGCTTTGGAAGACAAAAAGGTCAAACAGAAATATATCGTGGTGCAGAATATAGTGTATCATTTGTACCTAAACTTAAAATTGAAGTGGCTGTCTCAGATGAAATGGAAACAACTGTGCATGAAGCATTAATGCAAAGCGCATCAACAGGCAAAATTGGTGATGGAAAAATATTTGTTATGGATCTTCATAGCGCAACAAGAATTAGAACAGGCGAAACTGAAAACAACGCCCTTTAAAAACAATTAACATTTCCATTCCCTGAGAACTAAATCGTTTTTTTCTATTTTTAAGTGCTCACGCTTTGTCTCTAATACAACGTTATCTTCAGCTAATTGATTAAGAGCCCAGACGGCAGCCCCTCTGACTAACTCTGATTGATCGTTTAATAACAAATTAATTAAATCAGGAAGTAATTTAATATTGTTACTATTTCCTGCAGCTATACAACAATTTCTTATGAATCTATCTCTTCCAATTCTTTTGATTGGAGAACCTTTGAATTTTGACCTAAAATCTTGATCATTTAGCTTTAAAAGCTCTAATAAACTAAAATTATAATCATATTGACTATCGTTAAATTTAATTTCACTAGAAGTTTTTGCGTATTTGTTCCATGGACATACAGCTAAGCAGTCATCACATCCAAAAACCTTGTTACCTATTGCTTTTCTATATTCTAGTGGAATTATATTTTTACTTTCAATAGTTAGATAAGAAATACACTTCCTAGCATCTAATTTATTAGGCCCATCAAAAGCATCAGTTGGGCAAATATTTATACATTTTTCGCATGTTCCACAATGATCTATCTCAGGGATATCATAATCAAAAATTTTATTAACTAATATTACTCCTATAAAAAGCCAAGACCCAAAATCTCGTGAAACTAAGTTTGTATGTTTTCCTTGCCAACCCATTCCTGACTTTTGAGCAAGAGGTTTTTCCATTAAAGGAGCAGTGTCTACAAACACCTTCACTTTTGTTTCATGTTCTTTATCTAATTTTGAAATGAGTTTGCTTGCAAAAAGTTTTAATTTACCTTTAATTACATCGTGATAATCTTTGCCTTGAGCATAAACAGATATATTCCCTAATGATTTATTATTATTTTTTTCTAATGGATCACTTTCAGGTCCATAATTTAAACCAAGTACAATTGCTGATTTAGTCTCAGACCATAGATTTAATGGAGATTTTCTTCTTTCAAATGTCTCTTCCATCCATTTCATCTCTCCATGATAACCAGAAACTATAAATTCTTTTAAACGATCGGCGATAACTGAGGGCAAGCTTGAATCAACAACTTTACAAACATCAAATTTAAATTCTTTTGCCAATTCGTTTATAATTTTTTTTGAATTCTTATTTGCCATAAGAAGTTTTCCAATAGAAATTATTTAGGTAAAATATCGCCTAAATAGTATTGTTCTAAAAACATATGTTCAAATTTTTCAAACTCTTTATTTTTTATAGAAAATCTTATGTTTTTCATTAGATTTAAATAAAAATGAACATTATGCAAACTTAATAACATAAGACCTAATATTTCTTGTGATCTAAATAAGTGATGCAAATAGGATCGTGTAAAATTCAAACACGTATGACAATCACAATTATTATCTAATGGTCTATCATCTATAATATGCCTTGCATTTTTGATATTAACTGCCCCTCTTGAAGTAAATGCTTGACCTGTTCGACCTGATCGAGTTGGCAAAACACAATCAAACATATCTATTCCTCTTTTAACAGCTCCTATTATGTCATCAGGTTTACCAACACCCATTAAATATCGGGGCTTATCAACAGGCAAATGAATTGAAGTGTTATCTAATGTTTCAAACATTAATTGCTGACCTTCGCCAACGGCAAGACCTCCAACAGCATATCCATCAAAACTATTATTAATAAGCCTTTTAGCTGATTCTTTTCTTAAATCAGGAAAAATTGATCCTTGCACAATACCAAATTGGCCATAACCATCTCGATCTTCAAAAGCTTCTTTACTTCTAATAGCCCAATCAGATGAAAGTTTCATAGCACGTTTTGATTCTTTATATGATGCAGGGAAAGGGATGCACTCATCTAATTGCATAGTAATTGTAGCATCTAGTGAGTTTTGAATATCAGTACTTATTTCTGGAGACAAAAAATACTTTGTTCCATCTAAATGAGATTTAAAAGTAACACCATCTTGATTAATATCTCTAAGCTTTCCTAAACTCATGATTTGGAACCCACCAGAATCAGTTAATAACGGCTTATTCCAACCCATAAACTTTCTAACACCACCCATTTGTTTAATGTTTTTTTGACCAGGCCTTAACATTAAATGATAGGTATTTGCTAGAATAATTTGCGCACCTGCTCCCTCAACATCTCTTAAATGCATTGCTTTGACAGTAGCGGCAGTTCCTACAGGCATAAATATAGGGGTTTCAATTTCCCCATGAGCTGTTGAAACTAATCCAAGTCTTGCATTCTTATCATTAGAAATAAGTTTAAAGTTAAAATATTTACTCATTTATTAACCATCAACCTTTTTTGGAAATAGACAACTATCTCCATATGAAAAAAATCTATATTTTTTATTAATTGCATGATTATAAATATTAAATAATTCTTCTCTCCCAAAAAATGCTGATACGAGCATAAGCAATGTTGATTTTGGTAAATGAAAATTTGTAATTAAAATATCGATAATTTTAAATTTAAACCCAGGGGTTATATATAGTTTTGTAAAACCAGACCAAGGTTTAATAACTCCATTATTTTCTATTGCTATAGTCTCAAGGATTCTTAAACTAGTTGTTCCAACAGCAATGATTTTTTTGTTATTCAGCTTAGCTTTATTAATTATATCAGAAGTCGCTTGATCTAAAGATCCCCATTCTTCATGCATTTCATGATCTAAAACATTTTCAACTTTAACAGGCAAAAAAGTGCCTGCTCCAACATGAAGTGTAATAGGAGCAATGACTATACCTTTTTTTTCTAAGTTACTAATCAATCCATCGGTAAAGTGTAATCCAGCAGTTGGAGCTGCCACAGCACCTTCAGCAGATGCAAAAATAGTTTGATAATTAGATTTATCAGTTATATTTGGTCCGTCTCTTTTAATATATGGAGGAAGAGGCATTACTCCTTGATCATTGACTTCAATTAAAAAATTTTCTTCATGTTGATTAAATTTTAGCAAAACATCTCCAGAAACAAATTTGTTAATGACAATAGCTTTTAATCCATTTTTAAAAATTAATTCATCATTTATTTTGCATTTTCGACCAGGTTTTAAAAAGGCTCTCCAGGAGTTCATATTAACCTTAAGATGAAGTGTCACTTCTATATTAACATTATCTCTTTTTGCAAATAAACGTGATGGTATTACCTTAGTGTTATTAACAATCAAAACATCTCCAGAGCTTAAAATTTCAGGAAGATTTTTAAAATTAAGGTCTTGAGGAACATTATCTAAACATGATAACAAACGAGAGCTATCTCTTGGAAAACAAGGTGATTGAGCAATTAATTTTATATCTAATTCATAATCAAATAATGAAATATCCATTTTAAAAACCTATCAAGAGTTTATTCAAAAATTTGAATAACTCCAACCACTTCATCTATTTTATTTTTAACTATCAAACATTGGACTTTTGCTTCACGCATTCGATTTTCTGCTAGCAACATGTTGTCAGTTTCAATAGAGATTAATGGAGAATTATTCATTATATCTTTAGCTTTTAGAGAACTGAAATCAGGCATATCTATTAAAGCTCTTCGGATATCACCATCAGTAATAATACCTTCTAATTTTTGCTTTGATCCTACAATTGCAAGACCTAATCTACCTTGTGTCATTTTAATTAATACATTTTGAATATTTGAATCTTTTAAAACAAAAGGTAAATTATTAATTTTCATTTCATCCTGAACTTTAGATAAAAGTCTTTTTCCAAGTGACCCACCTGGATGAGTTAAAGCAAAGTCTTCTTGTTTAAAATTTTTTAATTCCATTAAAGATACAGCTAAAGCATCTCCTAAAACCATAGTCATCATAGTTGATGTTGTTGGGGCTAAGTTTAAAGGACAAGCTTCTCTATCAACTGACATATCTAGTATTACTGAAGAGTTCTTAGCAAGTGTTGACTTTTTTTCCCCGGTTAAAGCTATTATTGTAACATTTAACCTTTTTAAAGCTGGAATGAGAGTTAATATTTCACCTGTTTCACCCGAATAAGATATTAATAATACAACTGCATTAGCTTGAACTTTTCCTAAATCTCCATGTATAGCTTCTGCTGGATGCAAAAATAAACTTGGCGTACCTGTAGAAGCTAACGTAGAAGATATCTTTCTTCCAACTAAGCCTGATTTTCCCATACCGCATACAATTACATGCCCAGATGCATTATGGATTATATCAACAGCAGAAATAAAATCATCCCCAAACATTTTTTCTAATCTTTCAATAGCTAATTTATATGCTTTTGTTAGACTAAGTGCTGTATGTATTGCATTCATTAACTTCACCATTTATTATCAAATATGTTTTAGCGTGATTCCTCTAAAATTACTACAAAAAGGGTTAATTGTTATGAAAATTCATTTTAGTGTAGCAAAAAATAAAAAAGCAAAGATTGCTTATTCTAAACTTGTTAAATCTTATGGCCAAGTTGAAATTTATGACGCAGAAGTAATAGTCGCTGTTGGAGGTGATGGCTCGATGTTAAATGCTCTTAGAGAAAGCATTTCATTGAATTTACCTGTTTTTGGACTTAATCGAGGGAACATAGGCTTTTTAATGAATGATTTTAGTGAAATAAAATTAATTGATAGATTAGAAAAAGCAAATGAAATGATTGTGCATCCTCTTGAAATGGAAGCTATTGATATAACAAACAAGAAATATACAGAGCTAGCTGTAAATGAAGTTTCTATTTTTAGAACAACCCACCAAAGCGCTATTATTTCTATAAAAATTGATGAAACAGAACGATTAAAGGAACTTACTTGTGATGGCATAATGTTAGCCACACCTGTTGGATCAACAGCTTATAATTTATCTGCACATGGCCCAATCATTCCAATTGGATCTGAAATTTTAGCCTTAACTCCCATTAGTCCATTTAGACCAAGAAGTTGGAGAGGAGCTTTGATAAAAAATAAATCCGTTATAGAACTTGATATTAACAATCCAAAACTAAGACCAGTGAGTGCCAGCGCCGATTCAAGGGAAGTGCAAAATGTTATTAAAGTTAGAATATATCAAAGAAACGATATAAACCTTAGAATAATGCATGATCCAAATAATAGTATGGAAGATAGATACCTAAGAGAACAGTTTCCTTTAGGTTAACTGAAAATCAATTAATACCTTCTTGTTGTCTCATCCACATTTCTGCATATAAACCTTTTGATTTTAACAAGTAACTATGCGTTCCTTCTTCAGCAACCATACCGTCTGACAAAACTATAATTTTATCAGAATCTATTATTGTTGAAAGTCTGTGGGCTATAACTAAAGTAGTGTTTTTATTTGCTAATTTTTTTAGTGATTTCTCAATTAATTTTTCTGTTTTAGTATCTAGAGCAGACGTTGCTTCATCAAATATAAAAATTTTGGGATTTTTCAGTAATGCTCTTGCAATAGCTATTCTTTGTTTTTCTCCCCCAGATAATTTTAATCCTCTTTCACCAACCATGGTATCATAACCCATGTCTAGATTTTGTATGAATTTATCAATCGATGATAATTTTGCTACTTTATTAATCTCATTGATGGAGGTGCCAGGCTTACCATATGATATATTGTACCCTATTGTATCGTTAAACATAACAGTATCTTGAGGCACAACACCAATATTGGACCTTAAAGAACTTTGAGTTACATCTCTTAATGATTGATTGTCAATAAGAATATCTCCTGAAGAAGGATCATAAAATCTAAATATCAGCTTAGAAATTGTTGATTTTCCGGCACCAGTAGGACCAACAATAGCTACTTTTTGTCCAGGTTCTACAATAAAATTAACCCCCTTTAAAATAAGCCTTTTACCAAATGAAAACTTAACGTTTTTGAATTCTATTCTACCACCTTCGACTTTTAGAATTTTAGCATCTTTTTTATCTAAGATATCTGGCTTTTGATCCACTAAAGCAAACATTCTTCCCATATCTAATAAGGACTGACGAATCTCTCTGTATACAAATCCAAGAAAATTCAAAGGTAAATATAATTGTAGTAAAAAAGTATTAACAACAACAAAATCTCCAATAGACATTTTTCCATTTGCAATATCTTCACCTGCCATCCCCATGATAACAAACAAACCAAAAGCAATTATTCCTCCTTGTCCTATGTTAACTATTGACAAAGATGCTCTTGCTTTTACAGCTGAGTCTTCGTACTGTTTCATTGCTAAATCATATCTATTGGCTTCAACTGTCTCAGCATTAAAGTATTTAACTGTTTCATAATTTAAAAGACTATCAATAGCTTTAGTTGATGCATTTTCATCGGCTACATTCATTTTTCTTCTAATTGCAATTCGCCATTCAGTGACCTTAATCGTATAAAAAATGTAAATTAAAACTGTAGAAACAGTAACCGCAGCATACATAAAACCAAAAGTTATCCATAATACAATTCCAACTGTTATCAATTCAACTAAAACAGGTACAATTTCAAAAGCTGTAAATCTTAAAAGAAACTCAATACCTTTGGCGCCCCTATCTATAGCTCTTGTTAGCCCGCCAGTTTGTCTATTTAAATGAAATGTTAAAGAAAGGCTATGCATATGTTTAAAGGCTTGTACGGCGGCTCCTCTAACTGCTTTTTGAGCAACTCTTGCAAAAACAAATTCTTTAGCTTCATCAAAAAAAACTTGCCCTAATCTAGCTAAAGCATATGAACCAATAACAACCCATAACAAATTTATATTTACCGATTTACCTTGAGAAACTAAATCCACAGCTTTTCCATATAAAAATGGAGTATAAACACTTACTAATGTGGCTAAAAATAGGAATATAAATGCCAAAATTATACGAATTGGCATCTCTTTATTTCCAACCGGAATTACAAATCTTAATAATTCTTTAAGTGTTCTCAGCGGAGTTAAAATTTTTTCATTTGATGAAATAGCTTCCGCACTTTTCATAAAAGCTTACCTATTGGAATTAATGAATAATTAAAGTTTAAATTACTAAGCTACAGTGAAGCTTTCTCCGCATCCACATCTAGCAATTTCATTTGGGTTAGAAAAATCAAAACCAGAACTAAACTTTTCTTCTTTGTAATCCATTTCAGAACCAATCAAAAACATTATTGCAGCAGGATCTATGCATATAACAACATTTTTTGAAATAATTTTTTCTTCAAATGGTTTTACTTCTGTTGCGTATTCAACATTATATTTCATACCAGAACAACCTGCTGTTTTAATACCAATTCTTAACCCAATTACGTCAGAATTGGTTTCTTTCATAAGACTTTTTACTTTATTTGCAGCGGCGTCAGTTAAACCCAGTAAAGGCTTATTTTCTTTAATCATAATGAACCCCTATTATTTTAATATATATCAAGTGCCATTTTGGCGTCTTCACTCATTCTATCTTTAGTCCATGCTGGTTCCCAGACCAACTCTACTTCAATTAAACCAACTTCTGGTATTTTGGCAATTGTGTCTGCAACCTGTCCTGGCATTTCTCCTGCAACTGGGCATCCTGGTGCTGTAAGAGACATTTTAATTTTAATATCATTGCTTTCTAACAATTGTATATCATAAATTAGACCAAGATCATAAATATTAACAGGTATCTCAGGATCATAAACTGTTTCAAGAGCATCTACCACTTCAAATAATTGAATTTTTTTATTACAATTATTATTTTTTTTACCAGCTTTTGCCGTAAAAGGAGCATGAGGATCATCTGAAGGATGGTGAGGCATAAATGCGGAAAGTGGAAGATTGTCAATATCCTTCATATTATGCACCAAATATTTTCTTAACTTTAGTTAAACCAGCAGCTAGTTTATCAAAATCTTCATATTTAGAATATGCACCAACTGAAGCTCTAGTTGTAGAAACTAAATCAAAAGCATCCATTAATGGTTGGGCACAATGATGGCCAGCTCTTACAGCTATCCCTTCTCTATCAATAATTGTTGCAATATCATGCGAATGAGCACAATCCATAGTAAAAGATATTACACCCGTTTTACTTGGAGCTTTTCCAAAAACTTTAACACCATCTATAGAATCTAATAATTCTGTTCCGTATGAAATAATTTTTTTTTCATGTTTACCAATTTCATCAATTCCTACTTCTACAACCCAATCTATTGCATGGCCAAGAGCTATGGCTTGAATAATTGGAGGAGTTCCTGCCTCGAATCTAGCGGGGGGATCTGCAAAAGTTGAATTTTGAATTTTTACTATATCAATCATATCCCCTCCACCTAAGAAAGGTGGCATATCAATTAAAATATCAGATTTACCATACAATATACCTATGCCTGTTGGACCATATAATTTATGACCTGAAAAGCAATAAAAATCACAGTCTAATTCTTCAACATCAACTTTTCCATGAATAATACCTTGGCATCCATCAACAACACTTATAGCACCACAATCTTTAGCTATTTTACAAATTTCTTTAACAGGAAAAACTGTTCCAAGCACGTTGGAAACATGAGGAAAAGCTATAATTTTAGTATTCTCTGTGACTAGACTTTTAATAATTTCAGAATTGAAATCTTCATCTGGAATTATATTAGCTGCAATGATTTTTACACCTTTTTGCTGAGCAATAATTTGCCAAGGGACTATATTAGCATGATGCTCTGCTATAGTTATTATTATTTCATCACCAGGCAAGAGGTTTTTTAATCCCCAACTATATGCTATAAGATTAATGGCAGCCGTAGCTCCTGAAGTAAATATAACTTCGTTTTCTGAACAATTGATAAAATTTGCTATCTTTTTTCTTGCTCCTTCGTAATCTGAAGTAGCTTCTTCGGATAACTTATGAAGCCCACGATGCACATTAGAATAATTAAAAGAATAACTACTCTGAATTGCATCCAAAACTTTTTGTGGCTTCTGCATTGACGCTGCAGAATCAAGATAGACAAGAGGTTTATCCCAAACCATCCTATTTAAAGCAGGGAATTGAGCTTTAATTTTATCAACATTATAATTTTTCATTATATCAAATTCTTCTTTTTTATAGTTATTTCAATATAGAAAGTAAGCCAGCCTTAGCTTCAGTATAAATAAAATCTTGTAAAGATAAATCTACAGATTGAGTAATAATATCTTCTAAGAAAGCAATAATTAGAATCTCTCTCGCTTTATCGAGAGGTATACCTCTGCTATTAAGATAAAATAGCTCATCATCGTCTAATTCTCCTACTGTAGCACCATGAGCGCAAACAACATCATCTGCATAAATTTCTAATTCAGGTTTAGCATTAGCACTTGCTTTATCAGAGACAAGAATTACCTTACTCATTTGCTGTCCGTCAGTTTTTTGTGCATCTGGAGCAACTCTAACTTTACCTTGAAAAACACCTGTTGACTCTCCACCCAATACACCTCTAACGATTTGTTTTGATGTACAGTTGGGATGGTTATGATATATGGCTGTAGTTAAATCATGATGTTGATCACCTCCAGAAATATATACTCCGTTAAGGTTCATAGTAGCATGTTGACCTTTAAATTCAGCGTGAGTTTCAGATCTTGTAAACTCACTACCTTTAATTAATGAGAATGAATTATAGTTAGATTTATCTGATAAGATTACTGAATGAGCAGATAAATTATAGGTTGTCTTGTTATCGTCAAAAATTTTAACTGATTTCAAACTAGCTAGCTCACCTATTTCAATTAATTGAAGTGGCATTATTAAAGTACCTGAGTGATTGAAACGTTCAACAATTGACAAATTACTACTTTTTTTAAGCTCTATATATAAAACTGGATGAACCGATTTATTATCCATCCCCCCCGAATAAATAATTTCAATTAATCTATTGGAACTAAAGTGGGCATCTACATTAATCTTTATAATAGAAGGAGTACATGAAAGTGATGAATTAGTAGAAGGATGGTTTGCTAAATTAGTTTTTTTAATTTTAGATAAAAAACTTAAACATTCTTTTTCATTTAATTGATGTAAAGTAATTCCAACAGGCAATTCATCAGACAAGTCTTCTCTATATGCTCCATCTACAAAACTTAAACAAATTGCATTTTTAATTTTAGCTTTAATACGAATGTTTTTTTTAAAATCAGAGTGGATTGGTTCTATTTTTTTTCTAGTTAACTTTCCTAATCTACTTAATCTCCAAGTTTCTTCTAATGGGCTAGGCCATTTTGAGAAATCATTGCTAGCTATATGTCTAAAACTATTTTTTTCAAAGGCCTGTACATAATTTTGTATTGAATGAATATATTCGTTATTTTGTTTAAGAAGCATTAATTATCCCTGCATAACCATTTTTTTCAACTTCACGAGCTAATTCTGGGCCACCAGATTTAATTATCATTCCATCAGATAAAATATGTACATAATCTGGAACAATATAATCTAATAATCTTTGATAATGTGTAATTACAATAATAGCATTACTATCACTTCTTTGACTGTTTACTCCGTCAGAAACAGTTTTCAATGCGTCTACATCTAACCCAGAATCAGTTTCGTCTAAAATTGAAACTGTTGGTTTAAGCATTGCCATTTGCAAAATCTCAAAACGTTTTTTTTCACCTCCAGAAAAACCTACATTAACAGATCTCTTCAACATCTCATCTTTAACAAACATCTCACTAGCTACTTTTCTTACCTCTTTAACAAAAGCTAAATGATCTAATTCTTTTTTACCTAAATGTTTTCTTCGTGAATTTACCGCTTCTCTTAAAAAGGCGATGCCTCCAACACCAGGTAATTCAACAGGATATTGAAAAGCTAAAAACAACCCTGATCGTGCTCGTTCATCGGCAGCCATTTCTATCAATGAATCTCCATTTAATAATATATCACCTGATTCCAACTCGTACCCATTTCTTCCTGCAAGCATATAGGACATAGTACTTTTCCCAGATCCATTAGGTCCCATTATCGCATGAACTTCACCTGCATTAACTGACAACGAAATACCTTTTAATATTTGCTTATTATCAAGTTTTAAATAAGCTTTTTTTATTTCAAGTAATGACATTTTTTTTCCACGTTTTTTTTAATTTATATTTTTAGATATAGTAAGTTGATTAACCAACAGAACCTTCTAAACTTATCCCTATAAGTTTTTGCGCTTCAACCGCAAATTCCATAGGCAACTCTTTCATAACTTCTTTGCAAAATCCGTTAACAATTAATGAAGTTGCTTGTTCTGTATCTAGTCCTCTTTGAAGACAATAAAAAAGTTGGTCTTCAGATATTTTAGAAGTAGTTGCTTCATGCTCTACTCTAGCTGTAGGATTATGTTGATTGATATAGGGTATAGTATGCGCGCCACACTTATCTCCA
>Ga0209830_10001855_pt1 | contig 17917 bp, 8 predicted proteins | sample ArcticOcean_MG_C_12_FD_187439 | JGI IMG/M metagenome (GOLD analysis project Ga0209830, IMG submission 187439) | Marine microbial communities from western Arctic Ocean - ArcticOcean_MG_CB8_130 (SPAdes) (version 2) | ecosystem: Environmental > Aquatic > Marine > Oceanic | place: Arctic Ocean...
ATTGGAGAGAGCATGTTCGTTTGTTTCCATTCGAAACTGGTTTGATTCTGTAGCGTTTAAAACTATGAGTGATGAAACAAAGTTTCACGTATTAGCTAGAACTGCGGGGATTCTTGCAAACGACCACGAGCGTGGCTTTTGCTCCGGTGGTCTGAATCCATCTAAGCTTTTGATTTCTCCTCAAGGAGACGTCCGCGCTTTAGACGAAGAGTACACGCATAGCAATTTTGGAAACAACGACGGATTTAAAGCGATTAATAGAAAACGTGAAATTTTGTACGAAACGCTTCCAAGTGAGGATGAACTTCCGTATACGATCAAATCGGAACTCGTTACTCTCGGAGCGCTCGTTTCCGAGATGTTTTGGAAGGATATGTTTGACATTGGATCAAAATATGAAAATCCTCGAGAGTGGTTCAATGAGAAAGAAATCACGCACGTCGATGATTTACATCCAGAAATGGCGGATACTTTTAAAAAGTTGATATCAAGAAATCCTTCTCATCGCTTATCGGCGAAAAATGTTCGAGATATTGCGTTGAAACAACTCGCGATTCTTCGAAACAAGAAAAATTCATCTTCTTCGCCGGCAAAATCTTCCACTTGCGTTACTTCACTCGCGGTCGATCGCGAATTGAACGTCGACTCTGAGAGAAAAGCAAACGAATTGAAAACAATTTTAAATGTTCTGAAATCGATTGAAAAGTCACGACAGCGCGATTATGAGAGGACTCAAAGCAAGTTGAACGTTTTACTCGCTTTATCGAAGCTCATCCCACAAAACTTGAAAGCCTCGTCATCGTCAAGATCATATTTGCTTCAGCAGCACATTCAAGTCGAAGAACAGAGAAATGCCAAACGGAAGCGAAATTATAATAACGATTGGGTGGAAGAGGAACCTCTTCTCGAGAAACTTAACGACGGCGACCAGGTCGTTCTTGATCACGTACCGTTTGAGGACTTGCCCAGAATCGTGTTTGAGGATTTGCAAGATACTCTTTTCCAAGCGTATGCGAAATCGTGTAACAAAAGTCACGCTTTAGAGCTAGCTCAAGAAATAAGCAGTAGCAAAAAAAATCTTAACAAGGATGAAAAATGGATCTCAAACATGATCAAACGAACAAATGTGGAAGATCAATTGAAGGATGATTTGAAAGAATTCAGTTATTGTTTAACGAGAGTTACTAGAAAGTGGAGATTTAAAGTCGTAGCGAGACTTGGTTGTGGAGATTTAGTTGGAGGATCAAACGATATGGTCTGTTCAACGGCTTGGAATCGCGACGGCGACTTGTTCGCGACGGCGGGAATTTCAAAGCGTCTCTGCATTTATGAAGTTGCCTCGGTCATGCAGCTTGGAAATGCTGTCCACTGTCCAGCGATTGAACTTTCCACGAGCTCAAAGTTATCATCGATCAGTTTCAATCCTTACATTAAACCAGTCATGGCATCTGCGACGTACGACGGTGCGATGCAAATTTGGGACGTACAAAAAGGCATTGAAACTATGCGATTGAAGAATCACACAAAGCGCGTCTGGTCCACTGAATTTTCTCCAATCGATCCTACGCGTTTATTATCGGCTTCGGACGACAGTACGACTCGGGTATGGTCAATTACGCAAAGAAGAGAGTGCATGGTGATTAACGATCCGAATCAAGCAAATATATGCTCGGTGAACTCTTCCCGCGTGGATTCAAACTTAATTGCAGTTGGATCTGCAGATCACAAAGTACATGTCTATGACTTAAGAAACGCTGTGAAACCAACTTTGACTTTAGAGACGCACAAAAAAGCCGTCTCATACGTGAGATGGATGGGAAATGAGCTCGTATCAGCTTCTACAGATTCTTTATTGAGATTGTGGGACGTGAAAGGATCAAAAGGCATTTGTGTCCGAACCTATACTGGACACGTAAATGAAAAGAATTTTGTTGGACTTAGCGTGACGAGTAACGGTATGATTGCGTGCGGCTCCGAAGATAACACGGTTAGAATGTACGCAAAGTTTGCGCCTTTACCAGTAGCCGGTCACTCGTTTATGCGAATGACGCCAGGGTGCGGTTTAAAAGAAGGAGGTCCAACGGAAGGTTTATGTGGTGGTATCAAGCCCGTATTAACGAACGATAAAGGAGCGTTCGTGACAAGTGTCGCTTGGTCTCCCGATGGCCAACGACTGCTCGCATCTAATTCGCGCGGTAATTTGAAAATCTTTGAGCTCGAGTAAACGTTAGTGTACGAAAAAACTCTTACAAATTGTACCGGTACGGTATACTGTGTATTAATAATAAATAATATAGTGACTACAAAACAAGCAAGAATCATTCCAACTACATTTACTCACTTTTCTTCTTGGACAAAAATAATTATTACGATGATTATTACAAAACATTCAAAAAAACTAATACGGTCGATCGCGTTGATAGCCGCCACCTTGATTACCTCCACCGCCTCCTCCTCTGTAGCCTCCGCCACCACCAAACCTGCCCCCGCCACCGCCACCACCTCTGTAGCCTCCTCCGCCGCCACCACCAAACCTGCCGCCACCTCCTCCTGCTCCTCTATTATTTGGACATTCGCGCGCGAAGTGTCCAGAAACGCCACAAATGCGACATCCATCGCCTCCTCCACCTCTGCCTCCTCCTCCTCCTCCTCCTCCTCCTCCTCTGCCTCCACTGAATCCACTACCATAATTACCACCACCACCACCACCTCTATTATAATTATTTTGTTGTTGTTGTTGCATTTGCATTTGCTGATAATTATCTTCCTCGGCTCTTTTCTTCTTTGTCGCTAACGAGACTGTTATTTTACTCCCATTGAAATCATACCCGTCATAAAATCCTGGTGCACTTTGCGCCGCCATCGGGTCGTCGTAAGTAATCGTCGCCTCGTCTTTATTCTTTCCTGTTTGTTCGTCTTGATATATTCTCACGGCCCAAGGCCATTGATCTGGGTAGCCAGTGCGTTGTCGAACTCTAGAGATCATCCCAATACCTCCAAAGAGTTCTCTTAAATCATCCTCTTTCGTCTTCTCTGGATCGAATCCTTTAATGAATATCCTATTATTCGTTGGATCATCCACTCCATCTAATAACCACCCAGCGGCGGCTTTCTTTTCCTGGTCCTTCACTTTTTGCGATTTCGGTTTTTGGCATCTTTTACAGTCATTTCGCCAAGCAAAGTTTGAATTTTGACAACCATCGCACTCCCAAGATCCGTCCTCGGAGAGTTTCAATTTTGGATTATTATTATTATTGTTATTGTAATTGTTATTGTTATTATTGTTATTATCGTCGTCGTTCACTTCAGAAGTTCCGAAACGATTAGCACGTTTTTTATTCATCTGTTGTTGTTGTTGTTGTTGTTGTTTTTCTTCTTCTTCTTCTTCTTCTGTTGCTGGTGGTGGTGGTGGTGGTTGATCGTTAGTTCCTCCCATTGTTATTTAATAATATGATTAATTAATACTGTAATGACGATAGTTCTTTATGATGACACGGATACCGATGTGGTAGGTTTTTTATTGCAACAATTGATGTGATGGAGAAGAAGAAGAAGACGCGCGGAGTATTAAAAAGATGTTTTTATTGCCGTATGCGCATGTGTTTCTTTCTCAAGACGAGGACGTCTCACAGCCGTTCAAAAACAATAAAACAATAAATATAAATATTTATTCCATCTTACACAGTAGTATCATAGGCTTTAAATAAGTACGAGGCGTTGTGTGTCCACTAAATAAATAAAATACTATTAATATAATAATCAATTTAACAATTTAATAATCAACAAAAATCATGTCATCGTCGTCATCATCTATTTTATTAGGAATGGGAAACCCTTTGCTAGACATCTCGTGCGTGATTACTAAAGAAGATGATGATATTTTAGAAAAGTATGAGTTAAAAATGAATAACGCGATCTTGGCCGAAGATAAACATCAACCGATGTTCAAAGAAATGGTCGAGAAATACGACGTTGAATACATCGCCGGTGGAGCTACGCAGAACTCTATCAGAGTATGCCAATGGATGTTCAACAAACAGAAGGAGTTACAAACGACATTTATTGGATGTATTGGCCCCTGTGAATTCGGGAAACAAATGAAAGAGGCTTGCGAGGGCGATGGAGTGCAAACGAACTATATGATCGATGAACAAACTCCGACTGGTACTTGCGCGGTTTTAGTGAAAGAGGGCGAACGATCGTTAATTGCCGCCTTGAACGCGGCTAATAATTACAAGTTTGAGCACTTGCAAAGAGCGGAAAATTGGAAGATCGTCGAAGACGCGAAATTTTATTACTCAGCCGGCTTCTTCTTGACCGTATCGCCAGAATCGATCATGGCCGTGGCGAAACACTCTGCTGACGAAAAGAAGTGCTATACGATGAACTTATCGGCGCCTTTTTTGATGCAAGTTCCGCCGTTTTTGGAAGCTATGATGAACGCGATGCCATACGTGGACGTTTTGTTCGGCAACGAATCCGAGGCCTTGACGTTTGCCGAATCGCAAAAGTGGGAAGGCGTCACTGACGTCGCAGAAATTGCTTTGAAAATCACGCAAATGCCGAAAGCGAGCGCGCATTGCACGAGAACGGTCGTTTTCACGCAAGGCGCTGATGCGACTATTGTCGCCAAAGATGGTAAAGTGACTAAATACGACGTTATTAAATTAGCCAAAGAAGATCTGGTCGATACAAACGGAGCCGGCGACGCTTTTGTCGGTGGATTCTTGTCTCAGTACGTGCAAGGTAAAGAGATTGCGGATTGCTGCAAAGGCGGTAACTACGCCGCTAACGCGATTATTCAACAGTCCGGATGCAAATGCCCGGGAGAATCAAACTTTTCATTATAATATATAAACCGTATAAGTATATAGTTTTACCAAAGTAAGTAGGTGGGTACAACTCATTAAAGTATACACACATTATTACTAGTAGTATATAGTATTCATTTTCATTTAATTTCTAAAAATATTGATCATCTATCTATTACTATCTATCTATCTATCTATCTATCTATAATGGTGTGTGTGTGTGTGTGTCTATACTATAGGGGGCGGAGCCGGGCCCTCAGCGTTGAACACGTGAACGCATGAATCCCATCCGCAACTGGCTATTTCTCCTCTCTCCAAAACACTCACATCTAAACCGACGGCAAATTCTGTATGGTGTCTCCACTGACGGAGCAAAGGCGATCGCTGGCCGCCGTTGCCGACTAAATTTTGTTCTTCGTGTCCTCCTATTTTCCAGTTCCACATCGCAATCGTCATATCATAACTCGCCGTATAACATATATCTTCATCGAATGGATCCATTTTGATACGTCGCACTGCATAACCATGACCTCTTAAAATTGACAGCTCTCTCTTTGGATTTCTTATGTCCCATAATTTCACCGTTCTATCGACGGAACCGGTGGCTACGACGCAATCGTTATATTTATTCCAATCGACGCATAAAATTTCATAATCATGCGCTGGAATCGATAAAGTCGAGTGGTTTTTTCTACAGTCCCATATTTTCAAAGTGCAATCTCCAGATACAGAGGCGAAGACATCCGCGTGATGTGGAGACCATTCTGCGGCGTATACGCAATACGTATGTTCTCTGAACGTTTTCAAAGATCCATTCGTATGCGCGTTCTCTCTTGGATTCCATAACTTAATCGTGTCATCCCAACTCGCGGTTAAGAAGCAATCTTTTCTTTTAGCGTTCCAGCTCACTGTATATATCTCTGCCTCGTGTTCTTGGAACGATCGTAAAGGATTTTGTTGTTTAGCTCTAGCGACGTCCCATAACTTTGCTGAACCATCGCCAGAGCAAGTCACGAGGACGTTCTCGGATTCTTCTGACCACGCGCAATCGTAAATCCCGTCCGAGGTTTCAAATCTTTGCACTTCCTTTAATTGTTTTTGATTAAAATTAGTATTGTTTTGTTCCTGCTCTTTGTCCTGTTTACTTAAAATATATTGATGACCGTTCCCTACGATACCGAAGTTCTGCGAGGCCGAACAAGCTATGCGGTCAGAAAAGAATGGAGAGAACTTAACTGAATAACCATTGAATGGTGTGCGGAACAAAAATAATTGATTATTATTATTATTATTACTATTATTGTTATTATTATTATTCATTGTTACGAGTGTTATTTTTAGGAGGATGTGTGTATAACATACTGACATAACCGATGCCTGATTTTTTGCTCATCATTGAAAAACATGCATCAGCTCATGCCAATAAGCACATAAATTAATTGTATAATTTTATTGCGTGGAACACAGAAACACGTATAGGAAACAAACGAAGCCGTAATATATTGATATATATATGTGGTTTTCTTGTTGGGGATTTTAAAATTTCAACATGGTGTATGTATATAACTCTCACGCTCTCTCTCGCGCGCGCGCTCTTGCTAAATTAAATCTACAAAAACTCTTTAAAAGAAGTCATCAATCAAATCAATCAATCATACAATAAAAAAGTTATTTTCGTATATGTGTGATTTTTTATTTAGAGGACGATCATCTTGATGGCATGGATCGTGGCGTTGTCAACTTTGATGTCGTTCTTCTTGAAGTTGAAGTTAGCCGGAGTAATGTCTTTACCGGCGAGAGTTTTGAACGTCTTGCCGGCGACCATGTCGGCTTTCGTGACCGTACCCATGACGACGTGGTTCTTGCAGATGTCGGCCAAACCGTCCATCTTGACAAATTCCATTCTCGTAACACCCTTGGACTTGATAAAATCTCCGAAAGCGTCGTCATCAGCGGCGAAGACCGTGATCGGGCCCGCTTGCGTGAACGTCTCTTCACATCCAGAGGCGGCGATGGCCGAACCCATCATGGAGTACGACGCGGCTTTGCAGATCATGCCAAAGGCATCGTTTTTGAACGTGCGTCCACCTTCTTCACCACCTAGGAGATTATTTTTATTATTATGTCATTATTATTATTGTTATTATTATTATTATTATTATTATTAGAGAGAGAGAGACAGAGAATGTTTTGTGTGTTAGTTAATACGTGATTGAATATTGTTTTCACTCGTTCGTTTTGTAAAAAAAAATGGAGGGAATTTCTTTCTTTCTATTTCATCCTTTCAGAAGCAAAAGATTATATCTTCGATCAATCGACTCAAAAGGACTCTTTCTTCTTCTTCTCGATACACATATACACATTAACGAAAAGCGCACAAAAGAACATAAAAGAAGCAGAACATATTAGTTACGTTCTTTTACATTTAATTCTCTTCACGCTTTGATTATAATCGCATATAAAGACAAAAGGAAGAACACAAACAATTTTGGAAATAAGCTTATCCACAAATAATCAATCTATAGTTCATCTGAGGAGGAACGAAAATCTTATATCATACCTTTGCCGTGGGAAACTTTCTCGGCCATGACGACGACTGATTTAAATTGCTTCTTGGAAGAAACGTTCTTGGAGACGATCTTGGCGCCAGCGATTTGGGATTGTAAAGCAAACATTCTGATTATATATTTATGTGTGATAATAAGTGAGGAAAGTGTGTTGTGGTAGAGCTTGCTTTTGATTTTTTTTGTTTTTAGGCGGTTTTTCGTGGAGAGAGAGGTCTTAGATTTTTTACACGTCATCAGTCAGTCAGTGATCATCAGCAACAAAACAACAACAATAATTTAAAAAATACAAAAAAACAAGAAGTAAAAAAAAAAAAGAAGAATTCATCAAAATCAAAGTTTTCTCGTTTCGCTCTCCAAAATAAGTTTCCGTTATTATTATTATAATAATAATAATAATAATATATGCAATACATAAATCAATCACCTCAACAATCATCTCAACAATCGAAAATAAGACAAGCGCAGTCGAGTACTATTTTTGATCAAATGAAAGTCCCCTCAACTGCTTGGGAAGAATTAAGAAAAGAGGCGAGGAAGTTGGAGAATGAAATCGATGCGAACTTGGCTTCGATGTCAAGACTTACTGGAGTCTCTACTACTATTAATAACAATACGAACAATAGTAATGCGAATAGGAATAATAATATTAATTTTGATTTAATTCATCAGAAAGAGCAAGAGATTGAAGCACTATTGACTCGATTATCAGATGTCACCAGAGCCCTGAACTCCTCAATCAATTCTTCATCATCATCTTCCACTACTTCTTCTCAACAACAACAACAACAAAGCGAAACCGCCGAAACAACGGCATCAACGGCAATAGGATCGACAAGGAGCATAGATACGCGTATGCATACTTTGCAGAGGCATAAAGATGTTCAGCTCGAATTTAACCTCGAATTCAGACGCTTGAAAGAGTACATAGAGCAAGAACGCGACCACGCGAGTTTGCTTTCTGGTAGGTACCGAGTAGGAGGAAGTTTAGAGAACCAAGCAGGAGGAGACGGTAGTACTAATAGTAATTCGGCTGCTATGAGAGAACGAAATTCAATTTTGAACTCGTCAATTGCAGTAGATGATGCCATTGGTTCCGCGCAAAACACTGCGAGCGCTTTGTACGAGCAGAGAGGGATTTTCAATAACACAATTAGCGCTCTAGCATCAGCGGGGAGTAAAATACCGATGGTGAATAATTTGCTCGTAGCGATTAAAAGAAAGAAAAACAAAGATGCAATTGTGCTCTCGGCAGTATGTGCGATATGTACGGCATTGGTTTTACTCTATTGGATGGCAAAATAATAATTATGTAATTATATATTATAATATATATTATGTAATTATATATGTTACCAGTACGTTTCTTTCACACTTCTACTATTGTACCTGGTACCTGTACGTACGTTTTTATCACACTACTAAAAAAGCTAATATTATGTTAAGATGCTCTTAAAGTTGTACCATGTACCCCGTACGTACCAATTGAAAAAAAAATATTATTATTTAATGCGTGAGGCGCGAGATCTCTTCAATCTTCTTCGCCAATACGTCTACGCTATAATTTTTTTCTGGTTCTTGAACAACTTGATTTGCGATTTTAATTTGCTCATCTCTCGATAAATCTAAAAACAATTCAATCAAATCGCCATCGATGAAGTTCTTCATCGGTAAATTTCTTTGAACGTTATGAAAGCTTCTAAACTCTTTGTGACTGAAATTTCCAACGCCGACGATGGTCGTTTGCATAGCCTCCTGGACTTTGTTTAATAAATCAAAGTCTTTCTTGGATATAGTTGCAATGACGCCTAAACCACCGGAGATTGTTCCAAAAAGCCAAGTATTGGAAATTTCCGACGAATGTTCCTCGACCGTTTGATCCGGCATGCGCATGACTAGACTACCTTTGCGAAACCTATTCACAGAATCTCCTAAATGAAAAGCGCTCGAAAGCTCCAACGTTCCTCGCAAATCATCTGTCAATGCGTTTTTATTTCGTTTAACGCTGAACAAATTATAGCTAGACTCTGCTCCGAGATACGTATCGTCGTCTAAAATTTCAACCGCCGTCATCCAATTAGAACTGAAATCATGCGCAACTTCTTCAATTTTTCCACTCTCATGTTTATACTCGAGTAACGTTATGGACTTCATCAAATCTCCGACGACGATTAAATTGCCTTTCGTTTCAACTTTTAAAGCGATGATGTGCCCCATGTGCGAACATTCGTGCACTAAATCGCGCTTACCAGTCTCTTTCGAAACGACCCAGTTGAATAACTTCACTAAAGAATTGATGCCGGCGAGTAACTTGCCACAAAACGAATTCAGGTTATAAACAGCACCTCTGGTGTCTTTTTCACATACTAACGTAAGACTTTTACTACTACTACTACTACTACTACTTCTTCTACCATTAGAAGAAGGAGTAGTATTATCTTTAGTAGTAGTAGTAGTAGTAGCGGTTGCGGCATCATTACGATCGCCACAATTCGTCATCGTGTTCGTCGTCGTCATTGTGCTCGAGACTTTAAACACTAATATGCGCCCTCGTTGGGATTCTGGGTCTTCGTGCGGGTATGCGAAAGCTGTGCCGACGATGAAATATGTATTATCGTCGCCATCGAAAGAACAAGAAAGTATGCTCGCATCGTTTTCATTCGGTTGCAAAGGATATTTCGCCAACGTCTCAAACGTTTGATCGTCAAATAGTCTAAGAAAGAATTCTTCTTCTTGCCCGGGGATGTCTTTCATTGTAAGCACTGCTAACGTTTGCGTTTCTGGCTGATGTGCAATCCTACGAGGTTGTTCGTACAACGGCACCGTACGAATGTGTAGTTTCTGAATATCATCAACCGCGCCTATTGTCAAATGTTCGCCGCTCGCCAATGCGAGAGCGTCTGGGAACGCATCACAATTGAACGGAGCGACGTGTAATACTTCGTTCAAGTTCACGTTTGAATAAACGAGCTTTTTACAATTAGAGTAAATAATCGTCGGTCGATCGGATCCTGCGAAGACGTGCATCGAGTGCTGAGACTTGAATAGTTTCAAAGTCACTGGCTGCGTCCCGAGCGAAACGGATTTTCGATCGCTCAATATTAAACTATTATTATTTGCCGATGAAACGACGACGACATTCGTAATCAAGTGACCATCACCAAGACCGGTGAGTAAATACGTCGTATCTTCAAACACACAAAATAACGTCGATCTCGGTACTACGTCAAGAGTCAAACTTTCTTTATGCAAAACTTTTATCTCTTGACCTAACTCAACGAGCATGACGTTCGTACTCCATAAACCAACCGCGCAAATGCTAATATCGTTTGCGAATTCGGTCTTATCGACGCATGAAATTTCAGAATCAAACGTCATCGCTCCAACTTCAACAATCTCTTTCATGTCCAATTCGAGTGAAAAGTAAAGTAGTTTACCGCCAACAGTAGCAATTACGATGGTTTTATCAGACACTGATCCAGCGGTGATTGGACTTTCGTTAGATGCACTCCATTGCGCCACTAACTCTCCAGATTTCGAATCGCATACAAAAACACCTTTACTCGTTATTTGACAAATCGCGCTCCCTCCAGAAACATTAGCACATTCAATCGTTTGCGATGACGCATCGAAGCCGGGAAATATAGCCTCCTCTAATTCGTCGTTCTCGTTTATTGCTAAAATTCTAGTCTCTGCAATGAATGAAACGATTAAATAGGAATCTAATAGTTGTGTGTTCTCGTCGCGTTTGCACGAAAACAATCCTTTAATTCCGGATAAAGGAATCTGCGCCTGTTCGCGGATTCCAATTCCGTTTCGCACGACTCGCAACGACCCGCTCGTACCAACTCCCGAACAAGTGACGAGTTGACCTTGACCGTGACGTTCTAAATCCATGACGCAAAAATCTACAATTGGACCTAAATTTGTAAATTCATCCAAAACTTCCACGTAGCTAGGTAAATCGTCATCATCGTCGTTGACGATGTTTGAATCATCGTCGGTCATCATCATCATCATCGAAGAAGAAGGAGAAGAATTCACTGGTTCCGTGTGCAATTTAATGAGTTGGGAATCACCATACGCGCTTCCAATAAAAGCGACGCTGTTATCGAGATAACTTATTGCCGCAGCCGAAGATGTTTTACCTAATCTTTCAAACGCAAGTTTTGTTGACGCTCTCGTCGTTCGATCAACAACGCCCGCAGCCGCCGCTCCCCTTTGTTGTTCTTGTTGATGCTGTTTACTTAGCACCAAAAGATACAAATCACCATCTTCATCTGCGATCAAGAACCTATCCATTAGAACGTTTGTGCCATCAGATGGGATTAAGCACGAAGAGGAATACATGAGCGAACTTGGCGTCGATAGCGCTCGTATTAAACTTGACGACGGCGACGTCGAAAAGTTTACCCTTTTGTCGCTTGCATTGTTCATGGTATTATTATTATTTCCTTCGTCATCCATAGTCATCGCAGTCGTTTGCGCCGTCGTCTGCTGCGTCTTAGATACTTCGTTCAAATAGCAAATTGTTTCCTCGCCGACCACTAGACATCCACCTCCTATTGAACTAGAGATCGGGAGCAATTTCTTTGAGCCTTGTTCGACTTCACGATGCTCAAACGGTCCCGGCTCCAAATCTCTATCTTTCAAGTTTACGCGATACGTCGAGACGTGACGCTCATCTTTAACGTCTTTGTGCAAAACGGCAATGACTGGCATCGAGCTCATCATTAATCCATCTACGGCGCTACTTTCTCCACCATTTTCTCTATTTATGCTTCTCGTAAGACTCGAAACGGCCGCGTTGTTATTATTTGTATTGTTATTAGTTTTAACGTTTTCATTATCAAACGTCGTTTCGGCTCCTGAATTATTGTTCTTCAAAAAGCAAAAATCTAACACTTTCAGTTCGTTCAAGTTCGCGTTGAACTCCTGTAATAAATTCCCTCTTTTATCGAACGGTATGAACTTCATTAACCCGTCGTACATGTGTAAACCGATTATTCTCGACTGACAATCGATCGATCCAATCATTCCTTGTTCCACTGGTCTTCCAGTTAAATCGGAAACATCGCCTGATGATATAGTTTTAATCGTGTTCGTCTTCTTATCATAGGACAACACTGCGAGTTGATATTTATCCTCCGTAACTACGACGAGCTTTTGAAGAAGATCTTCATCATCATTGTCGTCGTCGTCGTCGTCGTCGTCAAAATCAAAACCACTAATCTGTTTATTACTAATATTTGTAGCATAATTTCCACCACTAGCACTGTTAACATTGTTCAAATCAATTAATTCCATCGTAGCAATTCGACCATATAAGATCTGCTCTAAAATTGGTTCGATCCCATCTTTAGTTAATTTGTAGATCTCAATCCTATTCGCTTTAGCAATAATTAAGTTCTTCCTCCTCGAAGAAGTGAAATGACCACAAATAGTTATCGATACCGCAGTCGGTTTATGCGCGGTGACGATATAGGTGAATAATTCTGAATCAGTATTTTTATCATTAACGAGCAATTGATCACCATCATCATCACGATCATCTTCATCTACTGTATCAACCATCATCATCAGTAGTATTTAATTATTTATTATTAGCTTCTTCTTTTCTTTCTTTCTTGTTTGTTGCTGCTGCTTTGTACTTTTTTACTGCTGCTGTGCTGCTGCTGTGCCGTAAGTTTTACTGCTGCTGCTGTAAGTTCTGTATTTGTGATATTATTGCACTCGATGCTTCTTCATCGGCAACACTGGCAACAGCAGATGACAGCAGGCGAGATCGGTTTGGTGCTCCTTTTTGCCCTATTTTTCATCATCATTAGAAAATCTCTCATCATGAGAAAATTTACATATTTATCACATCAGTCACAACTCTCTCTCACAACTCTCTCACTCTCTCGTTCTATGTAACGACGATGATGATGATGATGAATAAGAATACTCCTCATTCTCCTCTTACTGCTCCTCTTTGTCATGACTGTTTAAACAAATCTTCATCTTCTTCTTCCTCTTCTTCAATGAATAATAGTACTAATAATCAACCACGAACGATTGTTAGCAGTGTTGGAAGATGTGCGACCGTTCTGGTCATAAAAACGAGAAGAAGAAGAACGATAATAGTTTCTAGCAATAATAAGATTGATAATGCAAATATAATCGAACCAGTTATTTATGATATTGGGGACGGTACTAATAATAATAATAATAATAATAATAATAATAATAACAATAGAAGAAGAAGAGATGATGATGGCGATAAAGATGATGATGATGATGACACTTTAAGATTTAACAGAGTTATGAAATTTCTCGTAGCGACTTTGATTTTGAATCAAAGTGTGAGATATGCGCTCAGGAAAAAACACGAACCATCGTATGACAACGATAACATTAATAATAATAATAATGAGAGAATAAGCAACATTAAATCAACAAGCGAATGCGCAATCGTAATCCCTGCTTTGAACGAGGAAGAAAATATAGAACGCTTACTTTTGCAAATACAAGCACTTAGACCAAGACCAACAGAAATCATCGTCTGCGTTGGAGATTCTACGGATGGAACGAGCGAAATAGCCGAACGATTTGGTGCGAAAGTAGTGAGAAGTAAACGGAACAGATCGATACAAATGAACGCCGGCGTTCGCGCTCTTAATGTTGGAAAAAAATGTGCGAATGTTTTGTTTCTACACGCGGATACGCTTCCGTTTCCAGACATATTAAAAGTGATTGATTATACAATGAAAGATAAAAAGGCTATATTAGGAGGATTTGTTTCACTCATCACGACTGAGAAGAAAACGTACTGGGCTCTGTCCTATCATAACGTTTTCAAAACAGATTTTTATACAGCCATTTTATACCCTTTAAGATATACGCGCGGATTAAAATTGCTCTTTGGAGATCAAGGCATATTCTGTAGAATTGATGATTTTAAAGCCGTTAATGGATACGATGAAACGTTACCGATCATGGAAGATGCCGATTTGTGCGTGCGATTGCAAAAATACGGCAGTACTGCTAGGAGTAGGAATAATAATAATGATAATAATGATAATAATAGAACGAGTTGCGTGCGTTTAGTAGACCGAGTAATTACGACATCCGGACGAAGAATAGAAGCAATGGGAGGTAATTTGAAATCTACCGTCGTTCATTTTTTAATAGGTGGAGCATGGGGTGTATTTAAAGTTAAAGGTGACGGTCTGCGATGGTTGTACGAGACATTTTATCCGGTCGCAAACGAAAATAAATAGTCATATAGCGCTGGCTGGCGTGTAATATTGGAAATGTATTAGTTTATGTGTGTATGTCTTTTTTTCTATTAACGACTATCTATTATTTTTTATTAGTGGTAGAAGTTGTTCACAATAACGATGAAGAAGTTTCAAGAAGATGATTTCCTCTCGCCAACGACGACAATGATCAAATCATCCTTTTCATCAGCTTCCTCTGCGGTTTTGCTCTCCTCGCCGTCATTAACTTCTTTAGTATTTGCCTTGTTGTCGTCGCCTTTGACTTTTTCAATCAATCGCGATACTAATTCTACTGGCTTCTCTTGAGGCTTCATTCCTAATATCGCACGCATTTCAGCTCCAGTTAAAGTTTCCTTTTGCAATAAAGCTTCGGCTAACTTGCGCAAATCTTTTTCGTTTGTTTTCAGCAGCTTTGTCACGCGCGAGTGAGATAGTCTCAAAGAAGCTATGACTTCATCGTCCACGGTCTCTTCGAGACGCGTAGACGCACCTCGCTTTTCGCTTCCTCTTAGGCTTCCGACGTTTATGATACCTACTTTATCGCTCATTCCCGCTTCTGCGACCATGTGATGTGCCAATCTCGTCGCTTGTTGTAAATCATTCAAAGCGCCTGTTGTTACTTCGTCCTGTCCAAAGATAAGTTCTTCGGCAACTCGTCCACCGAAACAGACGTCCAAACGAGCTAATAATTGGCGTCTAGAGATGGAAGTATCATCTTTATCTGGCACTTGCATCACCATACCGAGCGCATGACCTCTCGGGACAATTGTTGCTTTATGCACCGGCATGGCGCCGTTTGTCTTCAACGCAACGAGAGCGTGTCCAGCCTCGTGGTAAGCGGTCAGTTTCCTATTTTCTTCGCTCAGTACTGCAGATTTTCTCTCCGTGCCCATTAGTATCCGATCTCTCGCCCATTCAAGCGTTTGTGACGTGATGGAAGTTTCATCCGTGACTGCGGCACGAACCGCGGCAATATTGACAAGATTTGATAATTCGGCGCCAGATAAACCAGAAGTGCCTCGCGCTAACGCATCGATATCTACGTCTTTCGAACAAGGTTTATCGTCCAAATAATGTTTTAAAATATCTCTGCGACCGCCTATATCTGGATTTGGAACGTGGACGGTTTTATCAAAGCGGCCAGGTCTTGTCAACGCAGGATCTAAACTTTCTGGCAAGTTAGTCGCTGCGAGAACGATTATGCCATCGTTTTGCTCAAACCCATCCATTTCAGTCAAGAGTTGATTCAACGTCTTCCTTCCACCGGATTGAGATTCCCACGACTTACGCGAAGTCCCAACCGCGTCGATTTCATCGATGAATACGATGCACGGTGTTTTTTTCTTCGCAGAGGCAAAGAGTTGACGCACTCGCTTAGAACCAACACCAACAAACATTTCTTCAAACTCGGAGCCAGATCGATAAAAGAACGGTACGTCGGCTTCGCCCGCTACAGCTCTAGCCAATAAAGTTTTCCCCGTACCAGGAGGACCAGTGAGTAATATGCCTTTTGGCAATTTGCCTCCGAGCCTAGTGAACTTATCCGGGTTTCTCAAATATTCGACAACTTCTTGCAATTCGCCTTTGCACTCGTCGCAGCCTCGTACGTCTTTGAATGTTTTCTTGTTTTTTTCAGGCATTGTATCTTTATCGTACTGCTTTGGCGCGAACGAAGGTGTGGTTGAATCTCCATTTTCGTCTTCGTCGCTTTTTTTCATGCCGTTAGAAGAACTCGTTGGCGGATACAACGAAGATGACGACGAAGACGACGACGACGACGACGATGGGGAAGATGATGCCACAACTGTAGTAATTTTCATTGAACCTAAATAACGACGAACGAGATATGACCCGGTCCAAGAAACACACGATATAACACCGATGAACATAAAGAAGTTTCCAAACGCGTTTCTGAGTTTTCCCGACTTTGATAGCATATCTCCTCCTTGAACGACGACGTGAATTGGCGTACTCGCTCTACCAAAGCGGACAGCTCGAGTCATCTTCAACGAGTTTTCTGGGTCAGCTCTTTCGCTTAAATCTCTCAAAAGCATTGGCAACGAATCTTTACTTATTTCTAACGGAGTATGACCCATCGTCGTCGCAGTCGTCTTCAAGTATTCTTGATATTGCGGATTTGCTGTTTTCAGAATGGTCGCTGAAGGTAAGTTTGAAGCTTCGTCGTCTGTGTTGTTCTCTGCGGTTGTTGTTGTTGTTGTACTTTTCTTCATTGATTTGTTGTTGTGTTCAAAATACTTGTCCATTTTCTGTGATTCGATGAGCGCATTCATGTACGCAGCGACGCTGCGGGGACCGCTCGCATATTTCCTCGATTCGAAACGTTCAATGATCTCGTTGATTTTACCAAACCTATGCAATTCGAGCATTAGCTCGTCTTGCTTTTCAAAATTATCAAACTTCTCGTTCGCTTCTGCGTAAAGCTTTTTCCACTTTGCGTTACGATCTAGTAAGATAGATACTTGTGAGATGATGGGTAAACCGAGCGCGAACGTTTTCGTTTTTATCATCACGTTTTTAACGTCATCGTATGCAAATAAGAGCTTCTTCTTATTAGACCTGTTATTGTCAGCAGCTGCACCGACAACAGAATTTGTAGCAACGACAAAACTCCTTTCTTCTTCATCAGCAGCGTTATTAGTATTATTATTAGTATTATTAGTATTCACAGTTGAACTACTCTCTTCGTTATTATTAGTATCATTGTTTCTACTACTAAATGAACTCGAAGCTCGTCGTCGTCGTCGTCGTATGTCACAGAACTTCTTCGATTTTGCAGAAGCAGAAGAAGTAGAGGAGAAGGTGGTGCGACCATTATTATTATTATTATTATTATTATTATTATTATTATTATTACTATTAAGTGTATTACGAAGACGATGATGATTATGCATTGAAGTAACAGTATTAGTGTTCGTCATCATAATCATCATTATGCGATGTAAGATCGATATATATACCGTAGTAACGAGTGTCGCTCTCTCTTCTCGCGTCGTCTGGGAGCAGGTATATTTTTGCCGAAATAGATATTTTTTTTCCTCTTTCCCGATCATAACAAACGGACGTGGTTCTCCGATATAAATAATAATAATAATAATAATAATGTCAGAGAACCACGTCCGTTTGTTATGTTATAAAAAAAATAGCAATAAAGAGTGCGGCGAGCGAGAGTGCTGGTGGATCGCGATGAATCATGTAGGAGGAGATATAGTTGTGAGCGAGAGAGCGCTCGAGTGCGGCACGAGCAAAATTCTTGGAAACT
>Ga0209830_10001856_pt1 | contig 17907 bp, 9 predicted proteins | sample ArcticOcean_MG_C_12_FD_187439 | JGI IMG/M metagenome (GOLD analysis project Ga0209830, IMG submission 187439) | Marine microbial communities from western Arctic Ocean - ArcticOcean_MG_CB8_130 (SPAdes) (version 2) | ecosystem: Environmental > Aquatic > Marine > Oceanic | place: Arctic Ocean...
CGCGCGTGCGTGAAAGAGTCCATTTGCGTCGTACTATTGTGCTCGAGCTCTTCCAAACAACTTTATCCAAAGCTCGAAAGACTTCGCACGTTCTCACAAAAAAAAGCGCGAAAGAGTCTCTCTCGATTTTCGTCGTACTATCGCGTTCGAGCTTTTGCAAACAACTTTATCCAAAGTCCGAAAGACTGACGTTCTCACGAAAAACGAATTTAAATAAAAAACAGAAAGTGCAACAGAGAGGGATGACGATCATGAACTTCACCGTGACGTTGAAGACGCCGGAGGGGGACCAAAAGATTGAATGCGCTGACGACACGTACATCCTCGACGCCGCGGAAGAGGGAGGTATCGATTTACCGTACTCATGCAGAGCCGGCGCGTGCTCTTCGTGCGCCGGCAAAGTCGTCAGCGGTACGATCGATCAAAGCGATCAGTCGTTCTTGGACGACGATCAAACCGGGAACGGATTCGTGTTGACCTGCGTCGCGTACCCGACGTCTGACTGCACGATCAAGACGCACATGGAAGAAGAACTCTATTAAGTATTATTTTGATTAATTATTCTATAGTTAATAAAAGAGAGGGTTTGGAAACGTACGTGTGATGAGAGTTTGAGGTCATTTACAAACGAGTCGGCGCGAGTTATGCGTCGATTGTGAGCGAGAGAGAAAAAAACATGGGACACGGCGCGTTTTAGCAAGAGTTAAAAAACATAATAAATTAAAACGATATTATTTTCGTCGTCGCATATACATATATGTATTTGTTTATTTATATTCCGTATATTCACACACACACGCAGACTACTCTCTCCGTACTTTTTATTTGTTCGCCGCTCCGTCGTCGTCGCACGTCGACCCGATATCGGTCACCTTTAATAAGATCTTTGTCCTTCTGTGCTTCTCGCAAGCGTGGTCCAGAGCTTCTTCGAACTCGGTCGATAGCTCGTACTCAGTGAATTCGACCTCGATCTTGTTCGCATTGACCAACTTTGCCAAAGTTTCCATCATCTTTGGCGTCTTCTTCTTGTTCTCTTTCATCCAGTTTCTTAACGAGAAACCTCGGACGATTAAACCTTTGCCGACCCAATGGTGCCATGGGAACGTCGCCGCGCGACCAGAAGCGCAAGCGTAAACGATCAAAGGGCAACCTGGATGTAACGTTTCTGCTAATCGAACGGCTGAGATGCCTCCGACGCCATCGAGGGCCAATCTCGGTTTCGCGAACAAGCGCTTTTCTTCCAACAAGGCGCCCAAATCGCCTTCGTCCTTGAAGACTTCGATGGCGCCCAAACTCTTGAGCCATTTCTCGGTCTTTTCAAAGCCTGGATGCGAGCGACAGACTAGGATTGGGCGTAATTTCAGCATACTCGCGAGTTGACAAACAACCGTTGCAATTAACGACGTGCCGGCGTTTATGATGACCGCATCTCCAGGTTTCAAGGCGCCAAAATCTTCCAGCAAACGATAGGCGACGCACATCTCTCGCATCATCGCGCAATGATTCTCCGAAGTCATCTCTTTCGGAATCTTGACCAAATCCTTCTCCTTCCATACAGCCAACGTGCGCCACGTACCGAGATTTGGGACATACGGGATGACCCAATCGCCTTCAGCTAAAGACTTTACGCCGGCGCCAACTTTAACAACCGTCGCTAAACAGTCTGAACCTGGAATTTTTCGCTCGTTCGAGTAGTCCTTGTTGTTTTCAAACGCGCCAGTTTTCGGGTTTAACATACCATCGACGTTTTTGTTATCCGAACTTGCGTAGTTTGAAGAAATAAATGACATTTGGTCATCGTAAATATCGTGCGTATTCATTGGCGCGACTCGAATGGAAACCAAAACTTCGCCCCACTGCAATGTCGACGCAATTTTCGTCGCTTCGACGTGCATGGATTCCTTCTCGTGACCGGCAACAACCTTCTTTGTAGTTTGATTAACTTCGTAAGCTTTGATTTTCGGCAACTGCACTTCGTCGTAAGAGCCTTTCACGACACCAAATTGGTTGATGATATCGTCTACACCTAAAGCGGCGACCGAGTCGCCTCTCGCGCGCATAAACGCTTCGAAACCGGACGTATGCGAACCCTTGTTCTTTTCAACCGATTGAATCGCTTCGGCCACGGACTCTCGCCTTTCATTCTCTTCGTTCAATTTATCACGAAAAACGCCACCACCAAAGGAGTCCAAAAGCTCTTCTTCGACCGATTTCGAATACGATCCGGTCTGATCGTATTGTTTCCGTTTATCGGCGTCGGATAAAACGTCGTACGCGCGTTGAATCAACGCAAACGTTTTCGCATCGCCTCCTTTATCCGGGTGTGCTTTTGTGATTAAGTTTCTATACGCACGTCGAACCTAATACATACGCAGCAGTGAAACATAAAAATGTCGTTTAGTTTTTAAATACTCGTCTCTCACGTCTTTTCTTTCGCAAACGTCTCGTCAAAGAATTTTTGGGCAGATCTCGAGATCTCGACATCATCTTCATCTCTCGCGAGCGGTCGCGAAAACGACACGAGATCGTGCCACAAAAACACGCGCGTACCAACGAAGAAAGATCTCGTCTCGCGCGCGATTGATTTCGTTCAGTTAATTGAATAACAAACGCGTTCTTCGACGATCAATATCGCGAAAACGAAAATCACAAAAAGTAACGCATATAATAAATAAACACGTTCCATTCAAAAAAAAAAAGAGCGAAAACAATGAATGGAAAGAACTCAACCTCGATCGAAGTAGCGCGCTGGTCCACGTTCAAGGCGCCGTAGAGATCGGGACATTTCTCTTCTTCTTCTTCTATCGTTCCCATTGTTCGCGTTCGGATCGGTTCAGTGTAAGTTTTGCGCGACAGATTTATGTCAATTTTTTTTTTGAAGACGATGGGAAGTTTGACTTTTTTTTCTCTCTTTTTTTCTCCTTTCTTTCTCCTTTTTTTCTCCTTTTTTTTACCTTTGATTGTTTCGTTTATTAAACTTATTGAGAACTTTGCACGAAGCGAATCACTTGGTTTATTCACGGTTTAGGTTAAGATCGTAAGAGCCTAAGAGAGTTAAACCTGTAACTGAACAGGCTAGCCGGAAATTTAAGAAATCAGTGCTCGCCTGTGCAAGCGTCGCGTTATTTGCTCGAGTAATTCATCGTCGCGAGAGTATTTATAGGAAATACACTCTGACTGTGTTTAAACAGGAAAGATAAATATATTCCAATTTGATTTAAGTGCGAGTTAGGCTGGAACAAAAATGAACGATATAGAGAAGACGATGCGTCGCGACGACGAAAGCGATAGGCAGACGGCGACGTATGCGGATATTTTCAAAGCGTTCGTTTTAATGGGATGGACCGCGTTCGGTGGACCAGCGGCGCATATTGGGATTTTCCAGAAAGTCTTCGTCGATGGGAAGAAGTGGATTTCGCAGACGATATTCGCCGAGTTGTTAAGTTTAGGGCAATGCATGCCTGGACCGACGTCGACGCAGGTGAGCTTCGCGTTAGGAGTGACGCAGAGAGGCGTGTTGGGTGGTTTATTATCTGGCGGGTTGTTTCAATACCCAGGGTTGTTTCTGATGACGTTAGCGGGAGCGGGAGCGGCCGAGGCGTTGACGAACCCGAGTCCGTTTTTGAGAGGTCTCGTGAGCGGTTTGAGCGTCGCCGGTGTAGCGTTGGTTGTTGACGCGGCCGTGAATTTGTCCAATGGGCAGTGTAATAAGAATAATATGACGAGAATTTTAGGATTAATAAGCGCTTGCTTTGCATATTATTATAAAGCCGCTTGGTTGTTTCCGTTATTGATCGTTTTTGGTGGACTCGTGAGCTATTTCTTCGGTGAGGATAAAGAGATTTCTGAACGAAACGAGAGGGATGACGAGGTAGCGTCGTACGGTGCGAATAAAGTAGTCGGCGGTTTATTAATCCTATCCTGGATAGTCGTCTTAGTGCTCATGGTAACCGTAGCGAGTCAAACTGAGTACGAATCGAACAAGTATTCGCACTGGTTTGCGGCATTTTTTAGAACTGGGAGTATCATTTTCGGTGGAGGACAAGTCGTTTTACCGATATTGCTAGACGATGTCGTTTCATACGACACGAGTCAACCAGGCGGTGTTTCTGCGAATAGCTGGGTAACCGAAGACCAATTCTTCGCCGGATTAGCATTGGTGCAAGCCGCTCCGGGGCCAATGTTTAATTTCGCTGCATATTTAGGTGCCGTCATGGCGCAAAGAGCACAAAAAAACGTCATCGCCGGTGCGTTAACGTGTTGGACTGGTTTATTTGCTCCAGGAGTGACATTGATTTTTGGCGTTTTGCCATTTTGGGGAGCCGTGAGAACTTTCAAGACGTATCAGAAAATGCTGCCCGGCTTGAACGCGAGCGCGGTCGGTTTAGTCGTCGCCGCGGCCGTGCAAATGTTTTTAAAAGTGAGAGAGAATTCACCGTTCCCGAAGTTTGCCGTCGTCATCGGAATGCTCACGTTATTTGGAACGAGGTACGTGAAACTGCCAAATCCAAAGTTGGTCATTTTGCAGGCCCCAATCGTAGTAGCGTTTGGAGGATTATTAGGGATTATTGCATGGGCGTGTGAGTGCAACTAGATCGTGTGTAAAGTTCGCTTTTTTTCTATGTCTTGTATCAACAATTATTTATTGAGGAACGATTGCGTCGTAATGCTCCCCTAAACTATAACTCGCTTGCATAAAAGCTAATCTTACTTTACCTAAACCATTTCCCCCATCTCCACCACCGCCTTCGATGACCGTCTTTTCAACATCTCCGTTCGGTCTCACTTCGTAAACTTCCACGTCTCGTTTTAACGCTCTCGCGATTGCGAGCATCTCAACGTGTCCTCCCCACTCCGCAGACGCCTTCACTTTTTCGCAATACGTATCAAACCCTCCGTCACCTTCTTCACCTACTTCAACGAACGCTTCGTATTCGCTCCTATTTTCTAACATTTCCTTCGCGCAAATCTCTCTCACTTCCTTATACCGATTTTCCTCGCCAATCTCTTGGACTTGTTCGGCTACGGCTCTATATAAACAATGCCCATCCGCCTTTACTTCTTTCAACTTTAACGTTTCAATTCTTAACTTTTCTTTCATTCTCGTCTCCTCCAATTCCTTCTTCGAAGGCCCTTCCGCTTTCAATCGTTGCTTCTCTAATTCAACGGCTAACTCTCTCGCTTTCTCATCCCTTTCTTTCTTCTCTCTTCTTTTCTGAGCTTTCGTTTTCGTCCGTTCAGTCGTCGACGCTAAATCCTCGTTTTTCTCGTCTTCGTCAACATCGTCCTCAGCATTAGCAACATCAACGACGACGACATCAACGACATCGACAACGCTATCACCATCGCTATCGCCATAAACCCTTCTCATGAATTCCTTCTCCTCCAATAAATGCCTATCTCTCACCCCCCCTTCCACTTGCATGATCAAACTCTTACGATCCTTCTTCTTCCTTAAGTTCTCTTCGCACCATTGCTTACACTGCACGGTTTCCCCTAAATGTCTCACGCGCATTTGATCGAGCGAGAGTTCGTTCATTAAGTCCTCCGCGCAGATCGCGGTGAACGAAGGACATCTATCGCTCGATTTCTTTTTCCCCATAGCAGCGTATAGTCCTTTTTTTTATTTATGATATTCTCTGTATTAATTACGTAAATAGTATTACCGTACTGTTTACTGTATTACTTTTTTATGAAGGCCTCGCTGTTGCCTTGCCTCACTTTTTCTTGCTTTCATCAAATTTACAAATCGCATGTTTATCACAAAAAACGCTCATAAAAACACCTCGAACAACGATTGTTTCCTCGTCAGAAAACACGAAAAAAGTCTCTGGACGAGGAAAAGGACCGCTGCGTCTGCAAGGAGCGCGCGAAACCTATTCTGACAATCACAGAGAAACACCTTTAAGAGCGTCTTCACATCAATGGAGATGTGATAAAAAACGTAATCAGTACAGTACCGGTAGTAGAAAGAGTGTACATATATAAATGAGCTTTGAACCAGTATTCGATGAATGCGTGATTATCGACCACGCTCTCGCGAGAGAATCCGATGCTCGCCGCGCTCCGATGCGAGCGCGTGATTCGCAACGGACTATTTCTTTACTAAAGAAGAAGGATGAGTTGGAAAACGTTCACGATGCGACTGTATTTGCGTTTACTGCCGAAGAAAAGTACGAGATGGAATGCAGAATAGAAGCGCTAGAGAAACAGAACGAACTGCTGATGAGAACGGAGAACGAGCTCTTACTGCGCATTTTTAGTCACGAGAACGAGACGCGAGAGCGATTGGAAACGAAGAAGTCTTCGATGAACGACGACGATGAAGGGGAAGATTATAACGATTCGAAAGTTGTTCAGATGAGGGCGAGAGAGCGTAAGACGAGGAAGACGTTGATCGAGTGCGTGAAGATGTTGGAAATATGTTGTGAAGAAATGGAGAAGAATAAGACTTTGCTGGTAAACGAGAAGAAGAAGAAGCATGAGAAGAAGAAGATGAAGAAGAAGTTGACGAAGAATGATAATATTGACATCGTCGACGTACGTAGTAAAAAAACGACTTCGAAAAAACAGACTCCGTTACCGGATACGCCACCGTTCGAAAAGAAGAACTTTTGGAGTTTCAAAAGAAGAGCGGAACGAGATGAATCGAGTCATAGCGAAGAAGAGGACGCTTTTAACAATAATCGTTACGGCTCGTTTTTATTAGGTGATTTAGAAGAAAACGAAACGAACGACGAAGACTACGAAGAAGAAGAAGAAGAAGAGGAAGTAGAAACGTTCTACGAAAGCGAAAACGAAACCAACTACGAAAACGAAAGCGAATCAGATCAACAACGGCAACAAAACTCTCGAGATTCCATTGAACGAGACGAACAAGGATCAGAACTTTCAACCGATTACGCGAACGACTCGTCAATCGAAGACGTTTTGAGCCGAAGCGTTCATCTAAACTCTCGACTAGAAAACCTCGAACTACGCATGCGCGCTTTAGCGTCGGTTAAAAAATAATCACTGATCAGAGAGTGCTGATGTTTTTAGTACCTACACGACCGTCTTTTGTATTTATATTCATGCATATATCCATCTATTCACTATCAATCGCGTTACAATCTTCCGCTGCGTAGACGTCGTGCCACTCTGTAAAACAGGCATCACTTTTGACCGCTTTACGTCTTCTTCCTCAGATTTCTGGACTCTTGAACATCTTCGATAGCGAGTGAGATTTGCGAGAACATGCAAGAACTCTCCGAGCGCACGAAGTCGGTCTTCCAAGCGAAGCTCGCGGAACAGGCCGAGCGCTACGACGGTAATCCCTTCTCTTATTCTCTTATTCGGCTAAAAATGGTGTTGACTATGAAAGCACGAGCTTACTAAGGAGGCTTGTTGGGATCTGTTTTTATTTATATTCGTTTTCTTCTCTCGCGCGTGCCCATGATTACGTTTACGCGGACAAGGACGAGATATATGACTGACTAATCGACGTTCTTCTTCTTCTTCTTCTTCTTCTTCTTTCGTTTGTGTTATGAACAGAGATGATCGTTGCTTTGAAGAAACTGTGCGGGATCAAGGACATCGAACTCACGGTAATCATATTCTTTTTTATATCTATTTCTTTCGACCTGTTTCTTTGTTCTTGGTTGTTACTTTTTCTTTATTTCTTCTCTGCGCTCTCGTTACTGCGCGCAATGAAATCGAGCAGTGACCGCGGCATGTCCATAAACCGTCTCTGACGCGCTCTGTTTATTCATGTCTAGGTCGAAGAGCGAAACTTGCTCTCGGTTGGATACAAAAACGTGGTCGGATCGAGACGCGCGTCTTGGAGAATTTTATCCGCGTTGGAAGATAAAGAAAAGACGAAAGGGCGCGACGAAAACGCGAAGAAGATTTCAGAATACCGCTCAAAAGTCGAAGATGAGCTCGAAGATATTTGTAAGGAGATTATTGAGTTATTGAAGGCGATTTTGATTCCAAGAATGGAAAAGTCTGAAAGTGCTGACGCGAGCGAGACTTCGGTTTTTTATCATAAAATGTCCGGGGATTATTATCGATACTTGTCCGAATTCCGAGCGTCGCCTGGGCGAGAAGAGGCTGGGGAGAAGGCGTGCGAAAGTTATGAGAAAGCGACGGAGATTGCGTCTGGGAAGAGTGGGTTACATCCAACTCATCCGACGAGATTGGGTTTAGCTTTGAATTATTCCGTGTTTCATTACGAGATTTCGAACGATCCTACGAAAGCGTGCGCTTTGGCGAGAACGGCGTTTGATGAAGCAATTACGGATTTGGATACATTGGATGACGAATCGTATAAGGATTCAACGTTAATCATGCAACTTTTGAGAGATAACTTGACGTTGTGGACGAGTGAGTTAGCCGACGAAGATGGAGAATAAATTTAAATATTTATCTTTTGTTTGTTTGTAGAGAAAGAGAGAGATGCACGCCACATACATATATATAGGGTTCAACGCTTTGTTCTAAAAAATTGCGCAACCTCTCGAACAGCTTCGCCGAAATTTCCATCGATTACTTTCAATTCTCTCGAAATCCATCCCGGGAGAGTTTTTTGATACCTACCGAGCCACGACATTGCAACTTTATTATTGTTATTGTTACTCGTATTTTTTTCGCACCATCTTTGATCGAGGAAAACCATTGTCGCGTAATCTTCTTTGTGTCGAATGGCTCGACCTACGCTTTGGTTCACGCCTCTCGCACATAAAGCTTCGTAATAAGCTCGTCCAGCTGACGTAGTATGTGGCGAAGGAGACTTAGTAACATTTTGCTGCTGTAAGTCTAAATATTGCATTCGAGCGCTCAACTCTTCGTCTTTCACGTTTGCAAAAGGTAAACCTACGATGATGACCATTCGTCCAAGATTATCTTTAAAGTTTATGCCTTCCGAAAGCTTGCCGTTGACGACGCATAACAGTATAGCACCCGTTTTTGACGCGTTTTCGTACGTTGGACTTTCTCCACCGCATGCGTTAGAAAATTGTACGAGTGTCTTTTCCAGTTGCGCGTTATCTCGCGGCTCTTTGAAAACGGCCCTGCCCGATTTCCTCATCATTTGAAGCATCGAAGACGAAGATCCACCGCCGTTATCGTCCCATCGATTATAGCACCGCTCCATGAGTGAAAAGCTCGGGTAAAAGACAATTATACCACCAGTTTTAATGCAGACTTTTGATAAGTTCAATACGCATCTTCCGAGGTCGTCCAATAAATCTCGCTCTGCAAGTTTCAAATTTTTTGACGTGAAATCAAACGTCTTTCCGGACGGCCCTTTTGAGATGGCTAAAGGTAGAACGTTTGATTTATTAACAACGTGATCACAGGAGAACACCATCGCTGACGAATTTGTTTTATTAGATTCATCATCATCTTTGATAATATCGCTATAGCCAACGAGCTGAGTCAATAATTCTTCAAAAGGCGCCAACGTACCACCAACGAGAATTGTCGCTCGACATTTCTTCACTATGTCATCTCTAAATCGCGATGCGACGTCGAGTAAAACAAATTTGACGCTGTTATCATCTTCTCCATTTGAACCATCATCGCCGCCTTTCTTATCATTGTTTCTATTGAGTTTTTCTACTAATATACGTCCATCGGCATCTTCGGATCCCAAGGCGTGAATAAAATTTGCCATGGCGTGTACGGATGCCACGTTCGCGCTGTGCTGTTGTCGTTTCTTTCCGGATACAACTCGAGCATCGAGGCCTGAGCTTTTATCGAGAGTCTCAACTCTCGTAATCGAAGCCGCACCTTCCCAAGCACCGCTCCAATCTCTATCATCTAAACTATTATTGTTATTATCATTATTATCTACACCGTCGTCTTGTTTCCTGAGCTCGACGTATTCGCCATATCCCGCAATTTTCTGCGCTATTTTCGTTCGTTTTAAGAATCGAACGAGCTCAAACACGTTCACGTCGTCGAGCTTCGATGCGAATAAGAAATCATTCAGTGATGTTAATCTTCTTACACTACTACTCTCAGATCGTTTCTCACCCTCAGTCATGGTTAAAACCGAAACGAGTCGCTTCGAAACGTTCAAAAGCACTTTCAATATCCTTACATTTTCAGCCGTCAAACGCTCTTTAAACCTCTCGATGTAGTTTTCAATCATCGAAATTGCACGTTTTGCGTCACGTCTTGTCACTTGCGCGCTCGAAGAACTTCTTACGGCATCTGCAACATTATGCGCTTCATCGAAAATGACAACTGTATTTTTCGGATCTAATTCAATACCTAACGCTTCTCGAGTATCTGGTGAGAGAAGACTGGCGTAAGGCATGAATATTATATCCGCGTTTTTTGAAGCTTGACGAGCGGCATAATATGCGCAAGATTTTGTTTTTGTAGCCATGGACGAGAGTTCTTCTATATCGAGCGGTTGCACTAACGCGCGATCTGCCAAAGATTTCGTCGCCTTCGATCTAGAGACTAAGAACGGACAACCTTTTTTAGTTGTTTTTGTTGTTGTAGCTTCGGCGATAGTACTTTTTTTGTTCTTTTCTTTTTCTTTTTCTTCTTTCGTTTTAGTCGATGTCGAAGACGCCTGAGCTTTGCGCATATCTAAGCACATCTCGTTTATGCGTTGAGCAGACATCGCTCCAGTGTTTACTTTTGTGTTTACGCACAGTTGCTTCCTAGACGCAATAGTCGAAGAGGCGAAATTTTCCTTGAACCTCGTTCGCTTCAACTCTGACACGCATTGCGAAAGCTGCGAATGCGTTCTTGAACAAAATATAATTCTCGTAATTGGGAGCATACTTTCATCATCACCATCCTCGCCCGAATCGACGTTATCGTTCTCATCATCGCTCGAGAAGACATCTAAATCATCTATTTTTTCCTCCTCCGCATCTGACGGCAAAAATTCCAACTCTTCGTACTTTGCGAACTGCTCCGGATCCCTAAACACTGAATGCTCTCTATCATCACGACCAACATCGTTAGTATTAAACAAATGATCTCTCAAATTTTCCCGCATCCGTTTCTTCCCCGCCTTATAACACATCTCCTCCTTCTTCAAAACCGTCTTCTCGAACTCTTCGTCCCCTAATCTCGTTAATCCTTCTCTCTCGCGTAGTTTGATCTTCCTCATGGTCTCCTCTCGTTTTCTCGTTCGCTTCTCGTACCTATTCATTTCCTCTTTACCCGTCTTCTCGTGCTCGAAATTCCTCATCCATTCAGGTTCTTCATCACTAGCAGTAGTACTAGCATTCATAGTTCGACTATCCTCGTTCGCTCTCGATGTCGCATTTTTCCCAACTTCGTCGTCGTCGTCGTCGCCATTCGACGCCTTCGTCTTCCCATCATCACAGCAGTGACTGTGACTGATCTTCCTATCGACGAATCCATCGCATTCATCGAACCTGCCTTCGCGTAAACACGTATTCCTATCCTCCATCCATTTCAAGGTCGAGCACAGGATTGATAAGGTCTTCCCAGTACCGGTCGGGGATTCGAAGACGCCAGTTCTGCCAAAGTGGCAGCATTCGTAGACCGCTCGCATCAGCAGTCTTTGTTGTTCGTAAGGCTCCTTATGAGGGAAACAGTCTAAAGTCGATGCAGGGTCCATCACCTGTGCTTCTGATATCGATCGTTTGGTCGTAACGGCATCAACAGTAATAGACTTTAAATTCTTTCACGATGGGGCAATACATTATCATCGCGCGCGCGTAAGTGTCGATTTATGACGCGCATTGCGCACATGAATTCGAATTCCGAGGCTTTTCGCATGTGGATTTTGGAAGATGATGATGTCTAAAAAGTGTACACCGCGAGCGCGGCTAATTTAACTATGCATGAAACGAGCTGGATTTAAATAAAAATTTCGGTTTATCTAATGAGAAGTATACTACGGTCTTCGTTTATTCTTTTCGTTCATTTTGTACGGCTCGTTTCGATGCGCGTTCGTAAACGTTCGACATCATCAACAACATCATCATCAACAACAACAACAACAACAAAGACGTCAAAATATTAAGCAATCGAGAGAACTTCGATCGTGAACAGTAACGTCCCGTTCGGGGGAATGCCCCACGCAGGAAACCCTTGTCTACCATACCCTTCGTCGCACGGGATCTCGAGCTCTCTCACTTCACCTAATCCCATCCCTAAACAGCCTTGATCCCAACCAGTGATTACTTTCCCGCAGCCGGCTTGATATTCGAACGGCTTTTGGCCTTGGTCCTTCGTGGACCAGAACTTCTGCGCGGTCTCTTTCACGATACCGGTCGCGTGTACCACGACGTTACAACCCTTCGTGACGACTTTTTCAGAGCCTTTCGTGAGCACTCTGTACGTAGTTTGATAGCCTTGGAGCGCCTGCATTCTTGTTCCTCGTCCTCTTCGATCTTTATTATTATTATTCTTATAAGAGATGGTTCTACTGAGGAACTTACTGGCGATGATGAAGAAGAGATTTAAAATGTGACATTTTCTGACATCGCGACCGATGGTGGCACGCATTGGCGCCGAGTGATGATTGAAGATGGGTCAATTGGTGTGTATATATATAGAGAGAGAGTTCTGTATTAATTTACTGTAAGTATATGTAACACGTACTAATCGAAATGTTTAGAGCGCTCCCGATAAATGCGCGAAAGTCGCGCGAACGCCGCAAAACAACAAATCCAAACGTTCCCAACTCGAAGTAACTATTTCGTTCAATACGCGACATTTAAGCCTTAAGGACTGGTTTCGTGCGATTGTTTCTGCGTGTGATTTCAAGAACACGCTTAAAATTGCTTGGATTGCATCGTAATTCATGCCAGATTTGACCTCGAACGCAAAGAAATCTAAAGCGATTGCGATTTCTTCGATTTCTGATTCGGTCGATATTTCGCTATCCCAAGGACCGATTGATTTAATTTCAGATTCGATTCTTTCCGGAGAGGATGTTAGTAGGAGTTGTAAGGCTTCGCTGTATGGACCGTCGTACGGAGACGTACGAAGAGCCGGTTTGGACATCGATTTCTTTTTCTTGCCTTTGTTGTTGTCGTTTTCTGCCAGTTCGATTTCGCGAGCGCCGGTTTTCAATCGTTTTAGTAGCTCGCAATCCGCGTTCATCATGTTATTTCCATCGTCGTCTTTGCGCAAAATTCGCGACGAACTAGTACCGAATAAAGCATCGTCAGTTTTCTCTGTTCCTTTTTCATCGACGATAAATGTACTGTTGCGCAAATCGCCTTCATCGGCTTTCGTTGGTAAGAAAAACGGCGCTCTGACTTGTCCAAAGTCATCCCTATCATCATCTTTGCCTTTATCGTCGAGATTCGTAAATTCTGGGTTAATTTTCCTTTGAGCACGGATTTTGTCCAAATCATTTAACATTTGCCACTGTTTTTTTGGCAATAAGGACAAAGTGGCCATGCCAGGGCCAAGTTGAGCGGGAATCGACGCCATCAACTCTCGTTTTTGTTTCTCCCATGGATCAACTTCCTTGATTTCCATCTCATCTGCGGCGTCAAGTACCATGTCGATATCATCGTCGTCATCGCCTATCATCGTATTCGCTTGTCCATATGAAAGTAAATTACCGTCGTCCTCATCTGCCAACGTCGATATTTTTGGAGCCTCGAGTTCAACAGTACCGCCAATACTCTCGACGACATCTTCCAAATCGTCCGTGGTTGAGAAAAGAGTTCGATTGTTCCAAAGAAAAACACCTCGTTTCCCTGCGTGCGTAGTTGCAATATATTCAAGCGTTGGTGATAGCGCAAAGTTTGTAATTTTATCGCCCCCCATTTTCATCGTCTGAAGCAAGCGCGCAGAGGGAATATCGAAAACTTTGAGCATACCGAGAGTGTCGCAGGAAACTACCCAATCGCGATCGGATGTGATTTCTACTTTTGTCGCCAGTACTAATGATTTCTTCTTCCTTTTCTTATTCGTTATTTCGTCGCCTTCACTTTTGTCTTCTTTTCTTTCTTTATTTAAACGAAATGTTCTCACGCGTTTTTTCGTTCCGATATCAAATAATCGAATAGTCCCATCTTCGGTTGCAATCGCAAATAACTCGGCCGTTTTGTGCAAGAAACCAGTACCAGGTAATGCGGGAGAACCAATATCGATTTCTCCGTCGAGTTTTAAATCAACATACTTCCAAATGCGAACTTTCGCGTCTTCGCCAGCTGTGCACACGTAACGATTCCTCCCATCTGTTTGAACGAGAGAGCATTTCCCGTCGTGTGCTAAAGTCATATATCTACTATCTATGATATTGCCTAACTGAGGACCTGAATACGCCCAGATTGACTTTTTACCACCGGGAAAGTTAAATCCTTCATTTCCTTTTAAACTCTTAGTTAATGCGTTTTTGTCAATCTTTGAGGCATCGGCACCGCCTACGTTGCGTTTCAACTCACCACGATGCGCACCACTTTGCAAGTTGAACCGCCTCACGGCTCCGGATTCATAACTTACAAAACAATAACTTCCGCATTGTGATATCGCGCAGGATGTGCAAATAGACCTATCGTCATCTTTCGCTGGTGCCTCTAAAACATGCTCACCTAAAATTCCGTTTCCTAAACGCCAAGTGTATACTTTATTTTCCTTCTCGTGACACGACGCGATGTTAGCCCACGAATGTTCGCGCAGTTCGTTCCAGGACATGTGCGAGACCATTGGCAGTTTAAGTTCTTCTTCGTGTATGCGCATACGTTTAGCGCGAGATGCAGTTCTCGATTGTGAAAATTCTTTGCTTTGCTGGTCTTGTATTGTTGACCATATTCGCAACGAACGATCGCTTCCGCTCGCAAATATGCGCTTTCCGTCGGCATAAAAGGTAACCAAATTCGGAGGCTTTGAGTGCCCGCATCGAAACTTGAGCAATCTGCTCGAGCCGTCGGATTGATCGTACGCCCATTGTTTTAACGAATTATCTCGCGCTGAAGTCATGAGTAAAGGTTGGCCAGGGAAAAAGTAGCACGAAATAATCTCGCCATCGTGCGCTCGCTGATTCAAATCTCGCTGCCGTCTTTTCTCTAAATCCCATGTGGTTATGGTACCATTTACATCACATACAACTATTAATGGATCATTATCATCTTGGTTTCCTTGATCGTTAAATGAGCAACACGTAACTTTACATCCGTGATTTAATGTCATGATCGTTCGTTCCTTGTTGATATCGTATAAAACGCATCGACCGTCTGTAAAACCAATAGCCATAACATCAAGAGCTGGAGAATTATGAACAAAAGTGATTTCCGCATCGTTTGTTTCTAAATCATTTTCAACACCGCCTAAAATTTTTACTGCGCGTCCTGTTACGATATTCAGTAGCAAAAGTTTCCCTCTTTTGTTTGCCAATACGATTTTGTTAACGTACGTATCTGGATGCGCGATGGAAGTTATTCCATCGCCAAACTCTTTTGGCAACTCTACAATAGTTGGTGCTAAATCCATTAGATCTTCTTCTGTATCTTCATTTTCTTCTTCTTCTAAATCATCGCTGTCTCCGTTTTCATGGCTATCTTTTTCTTCGTCTTCGTCATCACTATCATTACCATCATCCGAATCATCTTCTTCGTCGCTTTGTACATATCGCCGACCAGTGATTGCATCTGGATCAAGTTGTTCCATATCTCTCACGCGCTTAAACGTATCATCGTCAGAATCATCATCATCACTATCTGCATCACCTTTCTTACCCTTATTATCTTTGAACAAACTCAAATCTCTCGCCTTATCGAGCCTTTTAAATTTTCTTAAATTCCAAGGCGCGTTTCTCATCAATTCGTCCCTGATATTTTTCAAACTCACGTTATTTTTCACCTTCTTCAATGCCAACGACGGTATCCCTTTACTATCTTTATCTCCTTCATTTTCATCACTACTTTTACTTTTCATCTTCTTCTCCATTTGCATCTTCTCTATCACACGCTTATTCCTAATCTCCCTCGCCTCTTTGGCGATTTCGCTGGTAAAACTTGCGTACTCGCGCTCTCGTCTCCGCATCGTTCGTTCGCTCACATCCCAAACCATCACACAATCCTCCTTATCTACAGAAACTAACATCTTCCCAAACTTGAACAAGCGAACGACCTCTTTTCGATGCCCCACTAACTCGCAAGTAATATGTACCCTTCTCGAACAATAAATAGTCCTCCCAGAGCATACGGCAAACGTGAAATCTTTCACGGTCTCGATTACGCTCAAATCCCCTGGATGTATTGATCCTAACATCGATAGCGTTAACTTCTTCAGATCAAACACGTGGAACGTTCTCTGCGATGCGCACGTCGCGTACGTCTCCACGCCCCTCCAATGTATCGAAAACGCGCAGTCCGACGCGATTTCGCCGAGCACTCTGTGTGGCGCGAACAAAGCCATTTCAAACTCTTCTTCTTCTTCTTCTCCCCCGCCCTCTCTCTCTTTTACGATTTATGATTTATTTATATTAGTATTGTTTCTTGTTATTACTCTCTCTAGTACTCAAAAACAAACAATCAATCACTGCATCGACGAGGTCAAATGAGAACTTCTTTCTTCTCTCTTAATCTCTCTCTCTCTCTCAATTCTTCTTCTCTGTATCCTTATTATTCTCGATGTTTATTCTATTTTGTGCGATAACTTTATGGCGGCCAGACGGGCACAGCGGGCATGTTCTCTTTTGTGATTTAGGGTTTATGGTTTTCTCTCTAGTTAACATTTCCTTCTTAAAACTCTCATCAATTCTCTTTATTCATTTTACTCTATAAGTATTAATGATAATAAAACAGATCAATAGAATAGATCAAAAGAGACCCGAAGAGCAGCGCGATGAACAGAGCGATATCTTTCGCACCAATTTTAGTATCGATCGCATCGGCCCTGTACGCCGACAAAGTCTACGAAGTCTTTTTAAGTAAGTTTACGGAGTGTGGACGAAACGGGGAATTCTGTTGGGGAAGCAGTAGTACGAGCACGAGTACGACCAGTGGTGATGATAAGATTCAGATGAGCGACGATGGCGGTGGATACGAGTTATGCGAGAGAGTGCGAGAGAGCGTGAGTAAGGAGGTTTTCGGGCAGTTCGAGGCGTTAGAGGTTTCCTTAGATGCCATGTGTGATAAGTTCGTCCTAATGAAGCAGGAGCGGAGGAGTAGTAGAAGGACTGCTTTTGATGATTACGGGAACGATGGAGATTTTGAGGTAGAGGAAAATGTGAGCAATGGGGAACAGAAGCCACTGGTTATTAGCGTGCATGGATCGCCAGGGGTTGGGAAATCATTATTCCATCGCGCGCTCGCGAGGTCATTATACGGAGTCGGTGCGAAGAAAGTTAGATTGAAAGATGAAGTAGGTGACCAGACTAAGTTTCTTCGAACCGCAATCGGGAAGACGAGCGAGTTCGTTTTCTCCATGATGAATAATATTAGAAAAGAGCATAGCAGTGAACAGAAGAGTTGTCCTGGAGAGCTTTGTCCAGCGTATAAGATTTTGTTCGGCGCAGATTACGTCGAACGAGAACGAGCTGAACAGAAAAGGATGATCGTGAGGAGTTTAAGACGGCATTTGAGACGGTTTCCAGAAAGCGTCGTGGTCATAGAAGAGTACGATAAGTTGCCTTGCGAAGTGAGGAGCGTTTTGAGACAACTTTTTGATTCTGGTAGAGTGAGAGATGTTGAGAGTTTAGGTAGTAGTAGTAGTAGTAGTAGCAACAATATGAAGAAGGAAAGGAAGAAGATGAAAAATAATTTATATTCCATCAACGGGCTGAAAGAAATGTTATTATTGAAAAGTCGATTTTGGCGAAAAGTCGATGACGATGTAGCAGTAGTAGTAGAAAATGAATTAGAATATAACGTCAACGACGATGATGATGATGACGAGGGAGAGTTTGGTGATTATAACGCAAACGGAGAAAAACGCGAAGTTTTAGGAAATAGAGCGATATTCATT
>Ga0209830_10001859_pt1 | contig 17875 bp, 8 predicted proteins | sample ArcticOcean_MG_C_12_FD_187439 | JGI IMG/M metagenome (GOLD analysis project Ga0209830, IMG submission 187439) | Marine microbial communities from western Arctic Ocean - ArcticOcean_MG_CB8_130 (SPAdes) (version 2) | ecosystem: Environmental > Aquatic > Marine > Oceanic | place: Arctic Ocean...
CCTGTGTGATCGTCAGCAAAATAAAAGTCATTATAACCTTCAGCTGCTTTACCCATAATCCACCCAGCTTTAGCCTGTGGAGTACCGTCGCCTAATCCAGTGATATTAGCAAGTGGAATATCTAATTCCATGCTAGCTAAGAATTCTTTAATTGGTCCAGCTGCATTAGCAGGTCTTGCCGTTAAAACAAATACATCTTTAGTTCCACGTTTGTCTGCTATAATCTTAGCTACATCTAACAATGGTCCTTTACTTCCTTGCATTACTTTGCTAAACTCAGAGAAATCCCACTTAGCTCCTTCAGCTTCCATGTTACCTGCTTCTTTAGCAAATGTAGCAGCATCTATTTTACCAGTAGCTCCATCGGGCATTGTGTATAACACGTTGCTTTTAGTTCTAGCTAATGTATCGTCAAAATCAAATACTCTAATTTTCAATACAGGTTGATCTTGGATTCTAGCGATTGCTAAAGCTATATCAGTTTTTTCTAAAGCGTTTACAGCTGTTTGCACAGTTATAGGTCTGTCGTATTTTATAGCGTCAGGAATTAAATTGCTGTCACGTTTCGAAGCCATCACCTTACCTGGTAATAAATTTTCTTGCTGTATTTTAAAATCTTGCTTAGCTTCTTTTTGAGTTATTTCTCCAGTTAAGATTTTATTTATAAGATCATTAGCTATTCCTTGTGTTTCAATTAAACCAGCTTTTGAAATATCAGTTTTGCCTAAAAAGTATTCTCCAACTGTAATTCCTTTTTCAAGAAGCATTAAAGAAAAAGGGTTTACATTGTTTTCTATTGAATATCTAATATACCAAAGAGCTTCATTTACAGAGTTTAATTTACCTTCTTTGTTTAGCTGAAGTACTGTTTCGTAAAACTCCGTAGCTTGATCTTGCTTTAATTCAGAAGACATGTTTTCATCTATGCTTCTTAGCAATCCTCCTTGAGCTGCTCCTGGTTCAATTACGTCTGTAAAAACTTGTTCTACATTGTTGTTTTTAGCAGCATCCATAATGAGTCTGCCAATCCCAACAACAGGACTAGTGTGCTCTTCAGTTACTTCTCCTTGAGTATCTATTTCACCAGTTACAGGGTTTATTGTTGCAAATTTAAGAGGTATTAAATATCTTAAAGGATGGTTTTGATCTCTTGATCCATCCTTGAAAAACTGCTCAAAAACATACGCTTTATTTTCGTTTCCTTTTATGTTTAAAAATGCTTGAATATCTAAACCTAAGCTTTTAAGCAAATCAAGTCTTGCTTTGTTATCTTTCTTTAAGGTTGGTATAGCTTTATTGATTGCTCTTTTAGATTGAATTCTAGCATTTGAATACGCAAGTCTTCCTATTGCTCTCTTAACATCTCCAAATCCAGGAACATATTTATCAAAAAGACCAACAACACCATACGTGTGCGTTTGCTTTGTGCCAGTGTAACCTTGTCTAAGATAAGGTCCATAAATAGGATTTGTTTCAAGAAAATCATTTACAACAGACGTAAACTCTTGCATTTCTTTAGATTCTAAATCTGTTACTTTTATTTTAACTTCTTTTCCTCTAGAAGTTGTTCTAGTTTCAGTTTTCTTAGTAAGCTTAACTTCGTATGGTTTCTTTGATACTTCTCTAGCGGTATTAACATCAAATTTCTTACTAGCCATAGCTTTATTCTTGCCAGCTGCAACATCTTGCTTAGCTTCTAAACTTAAATCTACATCAGATCTTACAATTTCGTTTGTAACTAACTTACCGTATAAACCAGCTATACCTTTTAAAGCTTGAGCTTGTGGTGATCTAGCGTCAAATCCTTCAGCTTTTTTACCCTCAACAATACCAAATGCTTCTAGGAAATCAGCTCTACTAATCCCTTTGTTTAATTTAAAAGGAGCAAGTCCAGCTCCTTTACCTAATCTAGCTTGTCTAGTATAAAAAGCATTGAGTAATCCTCCCGGTACACCAGTAGACGTGCCTAATAGCTTCTCTGTTGCAGCTTCTACAACTGCCCCTTCTGGTAATATCTTTAATAATTTATCTGCGTTGTTATTGACAAATTGCTGAATAGCAGTTGCATCACCTTTTGAGAGATTAGCAGTGGGTACAGTAAGTTTTTTAACTGGTATACCAATTTCAGCTGCAATAATTTCAGGAGCTAAGTCACCAAGTTTTTTAAACGTTAGATTTTTAGGATCGATACCTTCAATCTTGCTTTGCACTTGCTCTCTAATCTTAGTTACAGCTTCGTTAGAAATAAAAGAACTTGGTTTTATTTTACTTGACGTATCTTTTGTTTCTTTAGCAACAGTTGTGTCTTCTGCCGCAACATCTTCGGCGGCTTCCATTCCTTGAGTAATTCCTTCTTCAACTGATTTAACACCTAGTCTTTCAGCTAAACTATTAGCTCTTAAATAACCTCTACTTGTAATAAACTTTTCTAAAGGCTGTTTTGCTTCAAACTCACTACTAACCATTGTGGTTATATCAGACTTCATAGACTCTACGAACTCCTGTCTTGTAACGTTTTTCTTAGCATCGGGTGCTATAGGATCGTACAAAGCTTTAGTTCTGCTTTCTACAAAACTATCAACAGTAGGTTTTATATCTGCGGCTAATTCTTTTTCTAGTCTTTGCTGCTTAGGACCTTTAATAGGGTCTAATATAGGGTTGCCTTGTTTATCTTTTAAGACGTTTCCTTCAGAGTCTTTTTTGTATCTTTTATATTTCTCAGCTAACTCATTTGCTTCTTCTTGTAGCTCTTGTATTTCTTTTACTTTGGTTTGAGCTTTTTGATCTTGCTCAGTTGTAAGTTTCTTAGACTTTTTAACAGTTCCTAAGTCAACAGCATCATCATTAAGACCCATGTCAACTTCTTTGTCTGTTTCAGTATCAAACTTACTTAACACCTCTTGTGATAATCCTTTACCTTTTAGTACATCTGCGTTAAAATCTTTTAAGAAGTCGATAGCTTGTTGACCATCAGAAAAGTTCTGTCTCCATCCTATTGCTTGTAATATTTTTTGACCAATAGCTTTAAACTTACTTACGTCTTTTACTCTTATGTCTGCTACACCTGCTTTTGAGCTAGGTGTTAAACCATCGCTGGTTACAGCCATAACTTCTTCAAAAAACTCAGCTACTGTAATATCTCCCTTATCTAAATCTAACTCGTAAGCTCTTAAAAGTCTTCTTGTCTTTCTATTTATCTCTATGTTTGAGTCGTTAAGTAAAGAGTTTAATATATCACCGCCCATCTTTACCTTTGAAGCGTCATCCATCTTCATAGCTGCTACATGCAGTAGCTCATGCTTGTCCGCTGGCAAGATACCATCAGCTTTAGATGATGCATCGTTTATTATTAACTGTACATCAAAGCCACCTTTTCCGTCAGGCACCTTAGCGAATATACCGTAATCCTGCTCTTCTGCTGAAAGTATTTCCCCTGCTTCATTTCTATTAATATTAGCTTTAACCCCTTGAGCTTCTAGAGATGAAACACTACTTATAAAGTCTTCTGTATTATCAACTCTTTCTACGCCAGCGCCTAGTTGACTAATAGCTACACCAGCTCCTTTTTTAATTGCTTCAGCGTTAGTAGCTATTGTATTTATTTCAAACCTAGCTTTTTTAAATTCACTCTTAAAACCAGCTACAGCTAAATCGTAACTTTCTTGTGTTATTTTTCCAGCTCTAAGCTTTTTGTTTAGCTCTGTAACTTTAAAAGCCGAAGCGTCTTGAAGATCTGACAAGCTTTCTAACTTACTTATATCTCCCTCTTCTAGGTTATTATAAAGTTTATTACCCTTATTAACAGCATCAGATATTTTTGACTCAATATTGTCTATCTCTATTTGAATACCTTCTTTCAACGTACCATCTTCAACTTCTCTTTGTTTATTTCTTAAAGTAGTTAAATTGTTAATTTCTTGTTCAACGTCAACAGTGCTCGCCACGCCTCTCAGTGTTTGCAATGCATTAAAAGAATACCCACCAGCTGTCATACTACCAGCTCCAAAAGCTCCTTGTATACCACCTTCTAAACCTTCTTTACTTGTTACAGCATCTATAAAAACCTTACCCACAGCAGCGACATCGTCAGTGCCAGCTACTCTACCAAACTCTTCGTTAACTTTGTCAGAGGCAAACTGTAAAACCTCTGTACTAAACTCTGTTACCGGAGTTGACAGTGCACTTACAGTTGTTCTAGCTGTTTTATTGTAAATTAGTTTATCTCCTAGGTATTTGTTTAGTTTTTTAACAACTCCGCTAGATTTTATTTCACCTGTAGCAGCTCCTTTAGTTGACTTTAATATTTTTCCAAGCGCAAAAACCTCTAAACCCTGAGATATTGCAGCCATACCAACTGGTGCAGCGGTGTCTGCTTTACCAGAAGTTATTAACTCATCTAAGCTTACACCTAAATTTTTAGCTTTTTGTTCGTTGTAACTTATGTAATTATCTGCCGTGTAGTCCATGAAAAAACCGGTACCAGCCGTACCTGTATTAACGGCTAAACTACCTATTATGCTTGAAACAGCATTTACACCACCGGCAATAACACCACCTACATCTCCTTGTTCAAAACTTTCTATAATACCTTTTGTTGGTAATGTCTCAGCCTTTTTTTCTTTTAATCTTTCAATGTCTTTAAGTGTAGATTTACTACCTAACCCTTCTGTAAAAAAATTATCTTCTCCTGCCCAATTTACAAACTTATCTACATTCTCTTGACCAAAGATCATGCTGTACACTGTGTTTGTAGCAATGTCTAATGCTGGGTTTGTGTCTTCTTGCTCGCGTCCTGCGCCTAGTGGATTTATAGGAACACCAGGAACTCCTCCTACGTTTGTTATACCCCAAAAGTCTGCAACACCTTTTATTTGATTACCAGTGTTAACTAAAGTGTTTTTTATAGAATCCCAAGACGATAACTCACCGCTTTCTGATTTAGGTTTTTTGTTTTTTTGCTTTTCAGTATATATATCAAACTCGTCTTTAGTAACTTCAGTTCCATCTATATTATATGATTCATTAGAGCTTTTTAATTCCAAAGAACCATCTTCCGACGCTAATCCCGTAGTATCTAGTGCTTTTTTTACCGACGGAGCACTTGCACTCTTTACACCGTCTTTTATCTTTGCTAAATCAAAAGGCTTGAAATATTCACCTACAGCTTCATCAGCCTCTTCAGCTTTAAGAACAGTTGCAGTTCCAACTGGCTCAGGCTTTTTTTCGCCCCATTTATTGTCTATTTTCCACTGCTTAATAAGCTCGGCTTTGTTAGGATCTGAATCTAGAATAGACGCTGTGTATGCTTGTAATTCGTTCATTTAATTTAATTTAAGTCGTTATCATCTAAAAATTTCTGAGCCTTTGCTTTTTTAGCGTCTGCTATATCAAAAACCGCTGCATCCTCCTGAACACTAGGCGGTTGGTTTTTTGTGTATTGCTTTAGATAATTATTCATAAAGTATTCTTTGTATTTTGTTTCAAATAAAACTTTTTTCTCTTGTACTATAGGCAAATCATGTTCATAGCTCCAAGATGATTCTCCAGCATTAGCGTTCTGAGCCATCTGATCGTCCTCTTCAACACTTGTGCTCTTAGATATATAAACGTTCCACGCAGCAATTGCGTCTTGCTCAGAGTCCATTAAACCAGCAACCTCAGCATTTATAAACGGCTTAACTTTTTTACCTATTTTTTCAAGATCATACTTAAGTATGTTTCTTCCTTTACCTTCACCTAATTCTATAACCTCATAATCAAAAGATCCATCTATATTTTTCATTACAAACTCTTCACTAATTTTAGCTGTAGGTAGTAATCCTTTTTCTCCAACCATATCTGGTAAAAATAAACCAACTTCTCCTAAAAGCCTTGTCATGTCTCCATTTATGTCTGGAGTTGATACGATTAATGAAGTCTCAGATTTAAGTAAAGCTGCTAAAGAAGCGCTATTTATAACTAAAGGTTTTTCAAAAGCTGGACCAGTGAAGGCTAATTGTTGAGAACCATCAGTTAGTAAATCTAAATAAGCATTATAGCCATCAGTTTTAGAAAAACCAGGCTTACCGCTCATTAAGCTATTAGCTACTGTGTATTGGTAACTATTATTAGGATCAAAACTAGGCTCCTCAGTAACACTTAGTTCTGATATGAATGAAGATAGAAAATCTAAAGAAATTTTAGGTGCTTCTTCTAGCCTTTTTATCTGTGCTAATTCTAAACTACAATTATCTGATTCGCAATGATTAGTTTCAATAGCTATTTTAAGTTTAGCATATACTCTGCCAGAATTTCTATAAGCGTTGTCTAGTAATTGAAAATTATAATCACTAGCGCCACTAATAAAGCCTTTGCTATAAGCAATAGCATCACTTTGATTAAATTGCTTTAAATAAAGATTTTGGTATAAGTTTTTGTTTTCCATGTTTTTTTAATTAAATGCACCTCCAGATGCCATTCCGCCAAAAGCATCAGTTACTCCTCCAATTGCACCTGTTATCGCAGCTGTTCTATCTGCTTGCGCTTGACCCTCAGCTTGCTTAGCAGCTCCTAGTTGAGAAGCTACTCTATTTAGTTGTGCAACCTCTCTATTTTCTGTTTGGCCAAATACAAAAGATGCTCCTTGAGCTTCTGCGTTTTGTAACCTTTTCTGCTCAGAAACTTTTGCAGCTTGAATTCTTTGTTCTCCTGCAGCTCTTTTATCTTCATTAGCTTTTTCTTGGCTTTCAATACTAGCAGCTACACCTTTTTTAGACTGTAAGGCAGCTTGAGCTAAAGCAGTGGCTCCACCAGCTCCTCCTCCGGTTGCTCTTATAGTGTCTAAGGTGTTTGCTAACGAAATGTCTGCTTGTTCTATTTTCATTTCAGCAGCGCCAGTAGCGACTGATAAAGTAGCCATTGGGTTTCCCATCATGCTACTAAGATCTGTTACTCCTGCGTACGGATTTATTACTTCTTGTCTATTAGCTTCTAAGTGATTTAATTTTCTTTGTAGTCTAGCTTTTTCTTTAGCTGCTGCTCTTGCTCTTTTTTTAGCTGAGCTTGCTCCAAAAATGCCTCCCACTATAGATCCTACGCCTCCGATTATACCGGCTGTTACTATTCCTGCCATATTATTTTTCTTTATTTATATACTCTTCTATAGTAAAAGAATATAAGTTTTTTTCTATTTTATCTAAGTCTTTAGTGTTAGAAGGGTTTTTATGTACGTTTATAAATACACAATCCTCTACGCATGCTATAAATCTTTTAGCTCCTTTAATAGACTTTTCGAAGCAAGGTGCTATATGCTCCACTGTTTCGCCGTCCGTTGTTACTAGTATTCTACCAGTCATTAAAAACCAAAAATGATCCGTATGATGCATAGCACTTACAACAAAGGTTCCTGCTTTCATTTTCATTTCTCTCATGTATAATTGATCAGAGAAATTGTGTTTTATAGGAAAATCATCATTATCAACAAAAGTTTCTCCATCACCGTGTATACAGTCTTTGTCATTATTAGCTATTAAAGCTTCTTGTAATGTTTCTAGTTTTTTAGTAAAATTACTAAGCTTATTCATTAATAGCCATTGTTATTATTATACTCTGACATTACTGAGAATAATTGCTTTTCACCACCTACATCGGTTGTGTTGTCTGTAGAAATTGTTCCTAAAACAAAAAACCCTTTTACACCACTTGTAGCGTTGCCAAATAAAACTTCGCCAGCTTGAGCCTGTGTTGTAGAGATTAGGTTAGAAGTATATCTGTTTTCTTTTCTAGTAAAACCAGCATAATATCTATATAAATTTGGATCAATTGTTCCAAGAACAGCGTTATAATTTTGTCTGTTTACAGGTGATCCATCCACTGGATTTATAACATATTCCCCACCAGTGTAACTTCTAACTCCTGAAGTTGTATCTACTTGAGTTGCCCATTGATTGGTTATAAAATTAAAATCTTTACCTGTTTCGTCTGAGGTGTATCTACTAACCTGCCAACCATTACTACCTTCGTATGATATAGTTTTAAAGTTTTTAGACGTAGTGTTTTGAGCGTTTAAAACAAAAGTAACATTTGAACCTCCGTTTCTATTATAAAATCGACCTCTATCGACTCTAGTGTCATAATGCTTCCATATACACAATGGTCTTGTAGGGTTAACTATGCTAGTGATAAGAGAGTCGTTACGTACAGAATAAAAACTGGCTCCTATGCTAAACATTAACTGTGGATTGTAACCAAACCTACTTGTCCATCCTTTAATATCTTCATCCCAAGAGACAGTGTTATAGCCTGATCTTGAAGTAGTCGATGTCGCCTGCTGAAGTGAAGCAACATATTGTCCATTGTGAATATCATATCCCCCAACTACCTGACCTGATCCGGCTATTGTATCTATATTATTTAATGAGTCTCTAAAGAAATCTCTCATTCCTATTTTTGATATCTCACTTATACCCTGACCTGTTAGTTTTAATATTACATTATTGTTTTTATCTGAAAAATATTTATTATAACCATAAACCGCAAAGCTTTCTGGGTTTGTGCTTATACCAAATCTTCCCGCATAAGGCTGTATAACTCCTATTGTTAAATTGCTAGATGTGATACTAGAATTTCCTTCTGCAGAGTAGATAGCGTCTTTATCTATTAAAGCTCTGCTCACTTTTCTTTCTTGAAATATTACCAAATTGGTATCTTCTGCATAAAGCTTTTGAATAGAGCCATTGGCAGGATCTGCCGCTTTAGTTATGTCATCAGCTGTAGAGAAAACGTTAGTTTGATTTATACCTGTTCTAGAGTTAAATATACCAGAATATATTAAAGCGTTATTTCTACGACTAGCTTGAGGCTCTTCTTCTACTAAGAAAGCTCTTGCGCCGTAGTCCGTGGAAGTATTATTGTAACCACCTCTTATTCTAGATTCTTCAATAGCCCAGGAATTATCTTCACCTGTACCTGCTACAACCGGGAAACCCCCTTTACTAGCGGGTATACCGTAAGAACCGTTCCATATAGGATATGAGTTTTTATTTGTCTTCTTAAGAACAAAAGAGTTAAAATATTTTACTTCTACTACCGCTCCAGCCATAATTGATTATTACTTGTTTTTTTGTTATTTTCCGCTACGTTACTTGGAATCTATAATCTCCAAAATCAATGGCAACATCGTTTTGATTTGTCCAATCGACTACCTCTAATCCTTCAGGGTTTGGACATGTGTAAGCACAGGTTTCAAGTAGAGCTTCAACACCCGCTCTTGTTGTTGCAAAGAATGGTTTTGCATAAGTACCACCACCATTGCAGTTCCCTCCAGTCGTGGCTGTAACAGCATTTGTATAATTCATATCAAAAATAGTTCCGTTGGATTCGTCCTCTAAATCATTAGCCCAAAAGAAATCTTTATATAAATAAAATCCATTTCCTGAGCCTCCCCAACCGCTAACTTCTATTACTGTGTACTTTTCTAATACATACGGATCGTAAGTGTTAATACAACTACCTAGCCTAACCTCGTTGATAATGCCAGTTGGTACAAATGTCATGTCTATATATAATGTATTAGCCACCGCATCGAGTTGTCCTCCAGCATCAGCCAATATCATATCCACTTGGTAGTTAGAAGGTACTATATTACTAGCTGAGTTTCCATCAACTATATCACATCTTAAGGATTTAAGTCCATTGTTAGGATTTGTTACTACAACATGCGTGTCAAATTCAAAAAAGTCGTTTTGTTCAGTTTCATCAGTTAAAAGATTTACGTCAGGAGTAGATGATAATAAATCAAAGATTGCTGTAACCTCCATGTCTACGTCTAAAGCTCTTAAATTACTGTTTAAAGCTCCGTTTAAAACAAAGTAAGTAGCAAAAATTGTGTCGTAATTGTTTTTAAAAACTGTATTACTTCCTTGAGCTATAATTGGCTGCTGCTGCGTTGCATCAAACAAAGGAATAACATTACTAGGTGCAGCTCTAAACGTGATTGGTGATACTTGTATTCCGTCTGGGTTGTTTGGGTCGTTTACAGTTGCTGTAAAACTAAAGTTATAAGTTCTAGTTTTGTCTTGATCTATTCTATAAAAGAATATATCATCAAAATATTTTTGTGTTAATATAATGTTGAAAAATCCTAGAGCAATATTTGGATCATCAGCGTTGCTTATTAAAGTGAAATAAGGTCCTAAAGTAGAATTAACGTCGTTTACATCTATAGGAACAAAGTTTTCATTAAAGACAGTGTCTAAAGTAAGAGTTAAATACGCAGGGTTTATTGCAACTCCAAAACTGTCTTGAACAGTAAAATCACTTGATAATATTTCATCTCCTACATTATAGGCTTCGTCCCAATCCGTTGAGTCGATTGGTGAGAAATCTGCAGCGCCTCCTGTAGAGTTTAATATCAAACTGTTTAAATCAGTTACTAATCCTGATGTTGTTGTTTCCCAGTATATATCTAGCAAGCTTTCAACGGGTTCTGTTTCGTAAACAGCTAAATATTGTATGCCAGGGGTTTGCAAACCTTCTGAGTCATCTCCTGTACTAGTTCCTCCAAGTCCTGGTGTGAAAGTTATTATATCGCCTTCGCTTAGCGTTACATAAACAAGTGCACCTGCTTCGTTTTTTATTGTTACATATGGAGGTGTTGCGGCGTTGTCTATAAAATTAACTAATAGTCCGTCTATTAGTTTTGGAGAACTTATAAACGAGTTTGGTAGTATAGTTCCTTCTAGATTTTGAAGTAATAAATTAGGAGCAGCTGGTGTAGTTGTTTGATCTGTTTGAGATTCTGCACTTGCTGGAGAATAGTTTGTAGTTGAAACTTGTCCTATTTGCTTTGGTGTACTTATTCTAGCTATCAAAGGATTTGACTCATATTGATAAAACTGAGGTATGAAATTAGGTCTTGGAGGCGCTGCAGCGTTATAGTCAAACAACTCATTAAGAGTTGAAATTGTTGAAGCTGTATTTGAGTTCCTGCCAGTATAATACTGATCGTTAGTGTCTCCCAAGTTTGTTGGGTATTTTACGTTTTGCCATTCAGAGCCTAGGGCGTTGTTTTCAACTCTGCCAAAAAGCTGAACAGAACTTCTAAATTGTTTTTGATCAGGTCCTACCAATGTTAAATCTCTAGGTACTTTATTTATATTGTCACCTATTAAAACAGTATGAGAAGTTTTAGAAAGTTCTAATCCTTGTTGTTGAGGATACGATGCCATTATTCCAGGTAAGTACGCATTATAGTATTCTTGCTCTGTTTGTTTAACTACAATCTTGTAACTATACCATCCCAAAGGATTATAATTAGCGCTAGCAGGATCTCCATTATATACTCCAGGCCAACCCTGTAATCCACCGCTAGGAACAGGTGCTGTTGGTAGTAAAGGTTCGTTAAATAATACTTTAAGAGAATTACCTGGCCAATCTTGAGGCACAGTTGCTTCGTTAACATAAGGAGAATAAATTGTATCACCAATAAAAGTTAGACCTGTAGCTGCATTTAAAAGCTTTTGCTTGTTGTTAGAAAGTATTACAGTAGAAGTTCTTCCAAACCTGTCTTGAAGTATAATACCTACTTGGTAATTTCTATTTTGTTTTAAAGTATGATTTGGATATTCTACTTTAGAAACATAGTTTTGATCTGGACCAACTGGAGTTACTCTTATTAGGTAATTATTAGTTGAAGCGGATATATCTTGATCAAAAGTAACAGTTGTTGCATCAACAGCCGTTATAGATACTAATGGAGGACCTGGATAGCTAGTTGGACTTCCAGCATTAACCGTGCCGGTAAATGTAGCAGCTATAGCAGTACCAGCCGGGTATGTACCTGCAGTAGTTATTCTAATTTCACCTGTCTGAAGATTAAAATCTTCTTTTGGGCTTACAGTAACACTATAATCTATACTAGGTAACGGAGTGTGTTTGTCTTGGAAATTACCATAAACAATTCTATTGCTAGCTACTTCTTGTGAAAAAGCTCTTACAGGTATTTTGTCGTAAACTCTCGTGAGATTACTAGAAGGTAGCGTTTTGTATGGTTTTTTAGATAAATACTCATAATCAAATATACTGCTTGTGCCAGCTCCTGTCTCAATGTCTTCTATAGATATTGTATCTATAGTTCTAACAGCAATTCCGTCAGATTCTTTAAATAGTATATCTAATTCTTTTATTTTAAAATCGTTCCTAAGTGTATTTCCTGGTGAAGGTAATGGTATTCTTAGTTTAATTTTGTCTGTTTTGTTTTCAACAAATCTAACTATAGTACTAGCGTAAGCTGAGTCTTGGTCGTTGATCTCTTGTAATCCATTGTATTCTTGAACAGGGTCTCCTAAATAGTTTGGAGTATATAAAAAATACCCATCTTGTTTTGGTATAAAAGCTATTTGAGTGAATGGAGCAAATACAGAATACTCGTTATCTTCAAATTTAAATCTATAAGAAAATCTTGCAAATAAGCTTTCTAAGTAATCCGGATCACCCGCAAACGTTGAATCATAATATTGATTGGCGTTAAAAATAGCTTCTTGACCTAAATCAAGAACTACGCCTGTACTTCCATCTAATTCAATTGTCCATGTAGGCACAGCGGGTGTTCCTGGCTCTGTAAAAGCAATGGACTGAATTCTTTGAGTAGTGTTTACTATTTCACCTGTAGGATTTACATAGCTAAATATAGCGCCTGCTCCATAAGGTGTTCCTGGAAAACCAGTGCCAGTGTCAGGGTTAATTAAATTACCGTCTACATTTGTTAGAACAATTGTAGTGCCTCCAGTATAAGCAACGCTTACGGTTCCTGATCCACCATTTGGATAAAACTTACTAGTAACATCACGCATAGTAGCCTCTGCTTCACCCGAAACCAGACTCTCCCAAAGCTCTATAGCTTGGAATGGGTTATACTTAGCCACAGATATTTGATCTTCAGTTCGGTAATGACTTACAGATGCCTCTGCAAGAGCGGTGTTAATTACTCTAGGCTGATTATAATTGTCTGTCCAAAAAAGTAATCCTTCTAAAATATTAGCTCCGTATATTTTAAAGTCAGTTGAAAAGTTTAAAAAAGCACCCGTTACTAAAACGTTAGCTGAAGAAACTCCTTCACCTGAAACATCATATCTTATTATAAAGTTTTTAGCGTTAACTTTATAAGTGCTTGTATTATTGTCTGTTAAAAACAAATAAGTAAACCCATCAGAATCATTGCACACCTCACCTATACACGCTAGTCCTGATGATCCAGTTAGAGTGTCTATGTTTAATACATTATAGTTTCCAAGAACATTCTCTAGAGAACCAACAGTTGATCCTTCAGACTTGCTAACTTGGATGTTAAAAGCATCTCTATATTCTCCTTGAGGTAATAACCTAGCATCTAAATCTTTATTTAGCTTGCTTCTTATAAAAGTATTCCTTGCTTGAGCCATTTAATTTATGATTTTATCCATTTAGACTTACCTCTCATCACTTGAACTATTTCATCAAGCTTAATGTTAGATAATCTTATTTTCGCGTTTCTTAATTTAGCTCTTCTGTCTTTTTGAAGTCTTTGAACTAAATACTCCTGCTGTCCAGATCTTGTAGATACTATAGAATACAGTATAGACGCGTATAGAGCATCTTCAGCTAGCTTTGGCACTTTAGTATCTTTGTCATATCCTAAACCGTCAGATATGTATTCTAAGACTATTAGTTTTCCAACTAAATTGCTAGAAAAAGACATCTTGCCTTCTCTTTCATTCATGTTAAACCAGCCGTTAGATTGAGCTAGTTGAGGGTCAAGACCATATTGTCTACCCCAGTTCCAGCTACCTTCAAATCCATAAGCGTTTTGGAAGTCTACAGCTTGATCTATATTGTTAGCTAGCTGACCGTTTAACAAACCATCATTAGCTCTTTTCCACCTTTCTACTGTAAGAGAAGTTCCTTCAATGTTTTCACCAAAGTTATCTTGTGTTGGCACACCTTGCTGATCCTGTATAGGCGTTTCGTAAGGAGCTGTGGTTAAGTTGTTTGCTGGATATATAATTCTTTTAACACCTAGCTGGTCTATAAAAGACACTCTTACATAGTTCACGTAGTCTTGCGGGAGTATAACACTTAAGCTAGCTGGTATGTTTAACTCTTGAGAGTGAATGCTTTTTAACGTATCATAACTAAACTCTTGTAAACTTCTTTTCGCAAAAAATAATACATCAGATTTTTTAGCGTTTTGTATTAACTTGCCATCACCTACATACCCAACCATAAAGTTATCAATAGCATCGGTTAGCTTTATATACTCATAGCTACCATAATTATCTTCCACGGTATCTCCATACGCTTTTTCAGCTTCTGTTTGAGCATATCTACCTCCAGTTAGTATTTTTAATTGAACAACAAAGTAAGTTCCAGCTACCGGTGTGGCAGTCAGAGTTATAACGTTGTTAACAACTGTGTATGCTGCTATGTATTCAGTCCAGCTTCCAGGGTTTGGTAATCCTGTAAGGCTCGTGTATACCTTAAAATTATTCAAAGCATAGTCAGTATCATTTGGATTTGACGATCCAAAAACTAAATTTGTATCAAAGGTTGTTAAGAGAATTTTTCCGTCAGCTGTTCCGTCGGCTAAATACTGCTGTGCACCTTCGTAGTATTGTTGATTTGTTTCAGTTATTAAACCCATTTGTTACTATGATTTTTCGTTAATTGAAGTTTGTTGAGCTTCTTGAGCCGCAACGTTTATTATTTCTGGATCATTTATTATTAAACCACAATATTTTAATATTCTAATTATTAAATTTGTTTGCTCTGAAGTGTCTAATTGAAATTGAACAGATGTAGTGCTGTCATAAAGATATTGACCTAAATTACCTGTGATAAAAGACCATGATGGCGCTGTTGGTTTAAGTAAGCAGTTTATATTTAACGCATTAGGTGTTGGAGATACCTTTACTATAAGTCTAGAAAGAGTTGCGGGGACTGTTTGAATTACAGCATTCGTAGTATATGCTATAGGATAGCTAACTGTTGGAGATGTTAACTGTGATCTAGTTATTTTTGAATAATCACTCTTGCTAGTTAATTGTGTTATTGAATTATAAGTAGGATTTGTAGTGTTATAAGTGGATATTATTTCGCCAAGCTTATATATTGCATCTGTAGTATTATAAAAAGCCTCAGAAGCTATGTCATAAACAAAAGGAATATCTTTTTCGAAAGGATGGAGCTTGTAAGCTGTATCTTTAAACATATTAAAAAACTCAGTATCATTCTGAGTGTTGTTCTGGTTTTGACGGTTTACTTGATTACCGTCTGGAAAATATGATTGGAATATCTCTTCTTGAACTTGTTCAGCTAAACTATTAAACTCAGGTGGAGTTATATAACCCCTTTGTTCTTTGTTTAATATGTACAAGATTGTTGTATATACTGTGTTTACATTTACCATTTGTTGTTTTTATTAATTGTAGCAATTAGGCCACTTTTAAAGTGACCTAGCTACTACATAGTATTACATGTTATTATAGTTTTTTATCTATAGACTTATAGATTTCAACTCCTTCGTCTGTCTTTAAGAAAGCCGCAAAAGCTGAAAAAGGGTTTTCGTCAAAAGGCACATTCATTAATTTTCTACCAGTTGATACCCATGTAAATGTTCTTTGGTCTTGTGATAGACTTATGATACCAGTTTCTTGTGCTCTAATAGCAAAGTTCCTTAGTTGTACATTTTCATCGTTAGCTAAGCTAATAAACAATGCTGGATTGCTTCTAGCGAATAACAGTAAGTCTCTTTTAAGTTCTTTAGAACTCATGTCATTTACTTTAGATCCAAGTTCAACTCTTAATATAGCTTCAGCTTGATCGATGTCTATATTTCTAGCTGCGTTCATAGCATCTACTTGAAGGTCTAATATCTCTAATTGATCCACAGCTTCTTCTACAGCACTAAATTCATCGTATAGTTTTCCTTTTAAAGGATGATATACTGACATTAGTTTTTGTAAATTCTGTTGTTCTTTTTTTACAGTTAAAGTTCCTTTTTGAAACCTAATATGCCCCATTGTAACTTCCCCTTTTTGTTCATCTACTAAAGGTGAGTCTTGATTTGTAGCATATCTTATTTCTCTTTGTTTTCCAGTTTTTAAATCAAAGTATAACAATGAATGTTTCCTTGTATGTTTACCAGGAATTGTCAATGTTAAAGGGTTTTTATTACCTGTTAGGTAGTAAACTCTATCTTTTATTTCCCACTCAGGTTTTGAGGGTTTTACTGGAGCAGTTGTTGTTACTGCTTCTTTTTGAGGTGCAACCTCAACTTGCTGTGCTTTAGCTTGTTTAGCCATAATATAATAAAATTAAATAATTTTTTGTGTATGTGTGACAATAGCCTTAGTATATACTTAGTAAGGGGCTAATGTCATATAAAAACCCCCGCCCGAAGGCAGGGATTGTTATTAATATTGAATCATTAGATTCCTTTGAAAAGTACAAAGTTGTTAGCAGCTTGAGTTACTAAACATCTTTCAGATAGGAAATTTACTTCCATAGCATCCAGAGTAGAAGTAAATGCTCCACCTGCAGAACCAGTTAACCAAGACTTCATACGACGATCATCAGCTTGTGAAGCTCTGTATCGCACGTGTAAGAATGGTCGACGAATATTAGTTCCTAAGATCTGGTCGTAAACTGTAGAAGTTCCAGCTGGTACTAATACACCTTCAACAGAATTTACTCCTACAATTCCTCCACGAGTAGAAGCATCATTTAAGTATTTCCAGTCAGTCTTATAGAAATCGTAAGATCCTCTACGGAATCCGCTAAACCCTAAGTTCAAAGCCATTTCTTCAGAATTTTCAAATAATCCAAAAGCAGTACCTCCAGCAAATCCACCAGAAATAGAAGCTAACATATCGTCAAAATCAAGAGATGTTTGTCTCTGTAAGAATAACATGTTTTCTTCAATTGCTCCTTGAGTATCTAAATTCTTAAGGATAGCATCAAATTCGTCAAGTCCAGCAGCAGCAGTAAATCCTACTTCTACGTTTCCACGACTTTGAATCGCTGAGAATAAACCTTCAGATCCAGGGATAGCAGCAGAAGTTGCTGCAATTTGGTTATACTCAGTTTCAATCATTGACATTTCTAAGTAATCTTCAAAACGTAATCTAGTTTCAGATTCAGCTTTTAGATACCACAAGAATCCAGATGTACCGTCTTCAGTTGCAACTTCAACCCATCCAATTTGTGCCATATCAGATCCAGATACTACGTACTGGCTTCTTAATATGATTGGTGAATTAGAATATTGAGTAAGTTGTGGTTCAACAGAAATTCTAGGCTGAGTTCCAGCAGCTACTGTACCACCGTTAACCATACTAGTTCCTTTTGAATAAGAAGAACCATACACGAATACTTTTACAGATCCACTTGTAAAGTTTACAAATCCATTGTTATCAAACGTTGTAACAGTAATGTCTCCATCAACTGCAGCTGCATTTTGAACAGAAACCGTAACAATACCTTTTGTTTCTGCACCTGTAACAGTGTCTAAAATAACAACAGTATCATTTACAGATATAACATTTTGTACGCTAGGAGATCCAGCGATTGGAGCTACTCTAATTACTCCAGCACCTAATCCAGCACCAGCACCTTGGATACAATTGTCATAGGAAATGTGTAATCTATTTTGTTCAGACCAAATTACTTGATCAGAAGTCATTGGCATTTCAGCGCCAACCATTCTTAAGAATCCAGATAACGTACGGTTTCCGTAACGTTCTACTTCTGATTCATAAATTTCTGGAAGATACTGTTGAGCGAAAGAGTTTGAATCGCCTGCGTTAGCACCGCCGTTAAATTGTAGATAGTTGCTATTTAATAGCTCCTGTCTAGAGGAAGG
>Ga0209830_10001860_pt1 | contig 17864 bp, 15 predicted proteins | sample ArcticOcean_MG_C_12_FD_187439 | JGI IMG/M metagenome (GOLD analysis project Ga0209830, IMG submission 187439) | Marine microbial communities from western Arctic Ocean - ArcticOcean_MG_CB8_130 (SPAdes) (version 2) | ecosystem: Environmental > Aquatic > Marine > Oceanic | place: Arctic Ocean...
ACACTACCCACTCATATTAATTCAGAACAAGCCTATGACGTCATACCTGATTTGTATGCGGGGGAAACTATCACTGCAGTGTTTAAATTAAATGCATTACCTGACACGCTCAAGATTACTGGCAATACGCTAGGCGGTGATTTTAATAAAACGATTGATATCAGCCAAGTTAGTGAGGCAGTAGGGGTTGATGTACTTTGGGGACGCCGAAAGCTGGAAAAACTTATAGATCAATATAATTCGATATGGGATGATAAGGCAAGAGATTATGCGCGCCTAGCTATTACCAAGTTGGCACTCGATTATCATCTAGTGTCTAAATTTACCTCATTAGTCGCCATAGACGTGACACCATCGAGGCCAGGGTTAGAGCATCTAGCCACTAAAGCTGTCACTAAAAAAATGGACCTTTCTATGTTCAAGCCGAAGCAATTAGCTTATCAAGGACAAACAGCCACTCATGCTAATCTATGGATGTTCATAGGAATCGTCCTTGTATTGATAGCTATGCTTCTGCGTAACAGGCGAAGAAATTGTTTAAGGTAATTCTACTGGTAATAGGATTAACTACCTTTGCCTATGGGGCCTATTTGCCGGTTAAAGCAGAGCTAAGTCAATTATTAATTCGTCATGCCTGGCATCAATCAATAGAGACGGGTACTTCAATAAAACCATGGAAATGGGCTGATATGTATCCAGTGATGCGTTTACAGTCAACAAAACACCAGCAAGATTTAATTGTGTTGGCTGGTGACACCGGCAACGTGCTCGCTTTTGCTCCAGGTTTAAGTCCATTTACGTCGCAAAATAATACATCATCCACATGGTTAGTGTCAGGGCATCGAGATACCCATTTTACTTTCTTAAAAGATATAGCATTAGGAGATTTAATCACTACCACCCGTCTTGATCAAACAAGGAAAAATTTTAAGGTGATTGATATAGATGTCATTGATATTTCAAAACAGACGATTAGCATCAGTGATTACGAGTCTGAATTAAAATTAGTGACTTGTTACCCCTTTGATGCAGTTCTTCCTGGCGGCCCACTTCGTTATGTAGTGACCGCCAAAAATTATTCAATTAGGAAAAGTGACAAAATATGAGTAAGAGTATTTTTTTTATTTAAAACATAGGTAATGTATTAAAAAGTTAATTGCTTATGTTTTCCAATCACCCCATACACCTAATTGTATTTGATTAATTTCTTCATTTAGATTTTTCACTTTCTAGTATCCCAATAATTATTGCCCCAAAAATAGAACCACCAAAAATCCATAAAAGGTGCCACAAACTTAGTCCTGCATCTTTACATCTTGCTATACTCCAAAAATAATTAGCCCAATACTCTTTTCTTCTAATTTTTTTGTTCCAAGAAATATAATATATCAACCTAGAAATAACACTTCTAAACAGTACTCTCAAATTTTTTACAAATTGATCGTCTAGAATTTTCATAAGACCAGTTTACCCCCAGACAATTATGTCTGCAAATGAGTGAACCTAAAAAAAATACATGGAATTAATTTTCAATTAAAAGCAAAGGACTTAATAATATTTGTTGATTGATTAAGTTGTATGTAAAAAATAAAAATAAAAATAAAAATAAAAGTTATCGGTGTAAATATCAAAAATAACTTATCGATTTTTTTTGCTTGTTGAAGATCCTTATCAGCAACTCTTCTGACATAAATACTCTCAAAGGTTGGTATCGTTGAAAATATATATGCCACTAAGACACCATAATCCATAATAGTTAGATAAGACAATTTAGGAATCCCTTTATCAATAACGAATGTATAAGCGATTAATGATAATAGACAAACGATACTAACCGTCAACCTTGCTTCTAGTTCTTTTGGTGAAACCCAAAAACAACTCCATGCTACAAGTAAAATTATTATAATAGGTAAAAAAATCTTTAATATATAATATTCAAAATTCCGATCTACGTTAATCGTAAACTGCAAGCCCATGGCTGTTGCCCCGTAAACTTTTGGGTCATCATAACGAATATATTTATAAGAATAATTTTGTTTTTTCCATTCAGTAAACTCCAAATTGCTAAAATTGCTCACTGCAATTAAGTTGTCGCTACGAAACCAAGGGTAAACCTCAGCATAGTTGCTACTTAAGAAATAATTGAAGTCAATATTTTGCGAGTCGAATGGAAAAGCTTTAAAGTCAAAATATCCTTTAAATGTCGCAATGACATCTTTAGTAATTTTAATCTGCGCATTATATTCTTCTTCAATTTCATCATCTCCGTATTTATATCCCTTAGGAAAGAAATCAATTATGAAGGTATCAGTATTATCATTGTTATCCTTAGAGATCATATTTAAGTAAGATAATTTTGGTTGCCAAAGATTCATCTCCAACCAATCTTGTTTTGAAAACTCACATGTCCAGTAAGCATCTTCAACATCAACATCAACAAGCAAAAATTTATTCAATTTTAAAGATTTATGAACTTCAGCAGCTATTTTTCCTAAACGATCATCCCACCATTTCATACTATTAATTAAATGAGCTTTATAAGTAGATTTTGACGAATCTATATCTGAAATTGAATATATACTTTGATCAAATTGTACACCCGTTATCTTTTGTTTAGCAGGCATAACTATAGTTCTTGTTTGCTCTTTATTCACTCTCACTTGTATGGTTAATTCCGATTTATTTGCAAGAATGTTATCAATCATTTTACCAATTTCTTCATCTGTTAATTTGTTAACATCAGCTGAATTAATTTTAACAACCTCAGTATGAGCAGGATATTTATTTGATAGCTCCCACTGATCAATTGAAGGTATGATGCTCTCAATTAGAAGATTATTTTCGTCTGTTCTAGCCAAATCTCCAAAGCCGGCTGGCCCATCAATGCTATCTGGAGTAATTATTCTTTGAAAATAAATACTTGTAAACTCTTCCTCTTGAGCTTCTTCAAGCGCGTATAAGGTATGTTGCTCAATTATTTTATTTTTAAAAACTCCGCATTCATCTATATTTTCAAATGCCATTAAACGACTATTTAAAAGTGTAGATAATAAAAATATGCTAAAAATAAAGAATATTTTTTTGTATTTATTCATATTTATAAACTTGATATTTATTGTTATTTCTATATGTTATCTAAATGAACTTACTAACTATACTAACTTTTTTACCCCCTTTAGTCATTATTCTCTACATTATAAAATCTGATAAATTTCCTGAGCCGATTAATAATATTTTATGGGTTTTTTTTATAGGTGTTTTTTTATGCATCCCTGCTATTTATCTTAATGGATTTTTTATTTCTGATATTAGGAACAGTTATTTCGCAGGAATTACTGAAGAATCACTAAAATTTTTAGCGTTTATATTTTTAATAAAAAAAAATATTGAGTTTAATGAAAAAATGGATGCTCTTGTTTACGGTGTTCTTATATCGCTTGGGTTTGCTACCTATGAAAACTATAGTTATGTTTACCTAATGGGCTTTAGCGACCCACATTTTGTTGCTAGTATGAGAATGTTCGGAGCTATCCCTTTGCATGCTATGTGCGGAGTTATAATGGGTTATTACCTTGGAATCCATTACTTTACACAAAATAATAATTGCTTATTAAAAGCTTTGCTTATCCCTATTTCAATTCATGCAACTTATAACTACCTCACTGACTTTGGTGGTTTATGGTTTATTTTTATTTTCATACTTTTCTTTTTTGTTAAACCTCTTCATAAAGAATTTGTAATGGATCAACTAAAAAAGACTAGTGAAGCTGAGAAAAAAACCCGTGAATGAGTTTCTTAAACTAAATAACTTTTAAAGAAAAACCCAGCAGAGAGAAGCTAGGTTTTTCAAAAAAAATTACCAGGGTAACAACCCCGCCCCCATTAGCGCATGGGGCAACGGTTAATACATAAATAGGAATACGAATCTTGTTATTTATTATTAACTGACATGGTTTTATACCCACTCATGTCTTGGGCCATTACGAATCAACGACCAAGAGCGATTCATTCATTAATTATTTGCAGAAAACTCTGTCCCATAATCTTTATATTCTTTAATACTTTGTCTAGAGATATCTATTTTTGTTTCTTCTTTGAGGATATCAAGTGCTAATTTTTTATCGTCAACAGTATCTGGAGAAGTTATTTTTGTAAAAATAAGAATGAGTTCTAGTGATAAAAATAAACTAGTAAGTAAGCCATAAAGAATTGCAGCATATAAATCATTAAAAACTAAATGATGCATTACAGACATTTTCTTTAATAAACCAGTATTTTCTTTAACATTATTTTCAATTAATTCAGGTAGGCCTTTAAAATCATTTTGTAAAGTTCTGAGTATTAATTTTTCATCTTCGTAAATACCTTTTAATTTATTAGCGTATTTATTTTTAGTTACCCAAACTGAGCCTGCTCCTCGAGGTGATTTGCTTACAGAGCTTTGGTTGATAATATTAATACTTTCATTAATAACATTAATTTCTTTTTTTTCATCCAAAGAAAGCTGATCTAAGAGGTTATCTCTTTTTTTATCGATCGTTAATTGAGAACAGAAAAACCCACAATTTTTAGTTTCAACAGAGTGAATTAGTAAAGCCTCGTCTCTTTTTTGTTTAAAATAAGAACCGACCTTGTATTTTTCGGAGGTTAAAAGTTTTGTTTTTTGTGTTTTAACCTCTTGAGACCCACATGAACCATCAGCTTCGCATTCTGCATTTTTCGCGGCTACTTGCCATGCAGATAGAGAGCTATTAACTAACTGAAGCTGATCAGTTATTTTATAATTAAGCTCTACTTGTGCTAGATTTATCTTATCTCCTTGGGTTTGGCTATAGATATCTTTTTCAAATATTTTAGTATCAATAAAAAAGGCAGCTACAAATGCAAGAATTAAACCTAATATGATTCTAAAGATATTTATCTTTGTTGATTTTGCCATATTCAATATAGATACATCGACTACATAAACAAAAAATGCACATAGAAAGCCAAATCCAGATGCGTAAATATTATCCAGACCAAACTCATCCTTACTTATGAAAAAACCTAGTAAGAACCAAACGATTATTGGGATATGTAATAATCTTCCATAATTTTTAATTCTTTTTATTGTTTCAGAATGAAGTTTTTCTATTTTTGAATGATCTTCACCCACGATATTGAATAAATATTGTTCTATAAATTTCATTTAAATTCTCCTTATAAAATTAGTTTAAAAATTGAGATCTATAAAAGCTTTCTTACCATGCATAAAACCATTTTTATACGCAGTTATATTTGCTTTACACCAACCTTCAGATGTATTTGATAATTCAACCTGTTCTGAAAGTTTTTTAATTTCAGAATTAACTATATTTAGCTTTGGCCTTAAATCTTTATCGTTTGGAGGAAAATTTTCTATATGCATTTCAATTTCAGAAGATTTTTCTTCTTTAGATAAAATCATTTCAAAAATAATTTTTTGGAACCTTGCAATTATGTCTTTTTCACCATTCTCAAGATTTATAGGAGACCCATATGTCTGTCCATTGCTTCTTCCTAAGTGATAATATTTATCGTGTTCTTCCATGAAGTTATATAGATCCCCTACTCGAAGTAATCCTGGGTATTTTTTAATATCTTTTTCTTCATATCGATCTTCTACTGTTTCATTATTAAGTACTCCGCCTAAATAATTATCACTATTAACTAACGGGTTTGTTAATTCACTTGCTTCTTTGGTCCAAAATTTAAAAATATTCAATTTTATTTCTCCTTTTTTATAATATTTATTTTTAGGGATTTATTTCCCATATAAACAAAGTAGATTGAAAATCTAAAAGGTTATTTTTATTTTAAATATTGATAGCAAACCCAAGCTATTAGGATTAAAGTTAATAATAAATTCTGCTTGCTAGTTCTCTTTTCTGGGATCGGTATACTAATTAATTTGACAGGTTTATTCTTATAATTATTAGCGTTATATAAAATATCTTTATAATTTTTCTTAACTAAAATTTGAAAACGTATGTCTTCATTCCTAGATGGATTATTTATAAATTCAGCTGAAGCTCTAGCGGCTCTCCAATGTGCGCCGCCAATTGAATTTGCAAGTATTAGATGTGCGATTAGATGATCAGAGGGTCTTAGTACTGCATAATTGAGAGTGGTGTTAACACCTCCATCAAATCTTGGAATAATATGATGTAACTCTACATACTGCCCCAATGTCCTCCTATACTCTCGTCCAACAGATATATTGTATTTTTGTTTGAGTAAGTGCTGAACTTCTGGTTTACTTCTAAGATCAGTTTTACTTAAAAAATCAAAATATTTTTTTGGGTAACTTAAAATTTTATTTTTTCTTTCTAACATCGTTTGATTGACCTTATTTGTAAATCGAATATAAAAAGGTAGACTGAAAGTTAGAAAGGTTATTAAATTAAGTAAGTAAAATGAAAATATTATGAATAAAGCAAATTATTATCTAGGAGTATTTTTAATAATATTTTCATTTAGCGCTTGGGCAGATAAAGGTAATTTATTTTTTGAAAATGTATCTAATAACCCTTTTGATATCAACGAAATTAAGAGAAATATTTATTCTGATCTTGATTTAGATTTAGATACGAAACAAATAAATTATTCCGTAAAGAAAATTGAGTACTTATTTCTTGATTTGATTATCAATGATGATTATGGAGGAAAACATCTAGCGTATCAAAAACATCAGAAAAAAATTTTTACTATAAGTAGTTTAATAAGAAGTAAAGCCATCGATGAATTAGAAAAACTTACGCTATATGAAGAAAGAGAACTTTTAGCAATAAAGAAAAAACAACCTCACGCCAAAATAACTGCGGACATCAAAGACCAAAAGCAACTCATGGCTGCGCTATGGTCAAGAGAAAAAAAATGGAGTGACTTTTCCACCTTCTTAGTAAATCAAAGTGCTCCCTTCTGGGATGGTGGCTTAATTAAGAATGCATGGTTGTCTCATGTCAACCCGGACTATAAAGACTTTCAGCAAAGGGGTGTTTCTGACACTATCTGGGGGGTGATGAATAAGACTTCAAATGCTAAAATTTATTACGCAGAGAGATACTTTCTGAAAGCAGATTTAGCAGCTCACAATGCAATTTTGGCTTTCTTTTCTCTTCATTACTCAGCTAATAAAGTTAATAAGACTTTAAATGTACTCTTAAAAGACTTGGCATTTTACGAGCTACTTGATTATTTTTATACTTTTGCTGCTGATAAAAGAATGTGTGAATTTTTAGTTGACACCTATTTGAATTCAAGAAATACAAATGAAATTCCAATAAATAAAAATATCGCTGTTAAATTAAGTTATTTGATGAGTGTAATATCTGGTAATTTTTATAACGAATCAAATAGCTCCCCCAAACAACAAATGTTAGCAATGAGAAAAATTCTTACTAATTCAAATAATAAAGCCAAAGTCTCTGACGTAATTGGAAGATTTGCATTAACTTTATTTCTAAAAGGAGAAGAAGATGAAGCCAGAAAGATCTGGAATGAAAATAAAATCTCAACAGTTGAATATTCAATTATAGAAGATATTGTTGAAGGTTATGTAAATAATGAATCTAATATCCCCAGTACCGAAACTAGAACAATGTTGAATTTAATTTATGAGTCACAAGATCCATCCACTTATAACTATTTGTACAGCAAAATGTTTGAAAATTTTATCAATGCCCTTGCTTCAAAAAACTCTGGCCAATTATTAGCTAGAGATAAATTCTTAAGAGAGGCTGCGAATTTCTTATTTAAAATAGCTAATGTTTATAATCATCCCCCAGGAACAACATTACCTTCTATTTTTACTGGAAATAAACTTTTACTGGAAATAATGCTTAACCTATCCGAAGAAAGCAATCTCTCAAAAGATGAAAAAAATAAAATAATCCAGACAGCATCAAATCTATCTTTAAATTCAGAAGAATTTCAGTACGTTCAAGCCCAGGAGCTAGTCGAAAATACTAAAACTGATTATGCAAAAGATATCTCTCTCAAGATTAGCAAGCAAATATATAAGAGAGAAAAGAGATATAAAAAAATATTTTATGATTCCCTTTCTGGCTTACAAATGAGCAAAGGCGAACATAAAAAACTTATATTAGATCTAGAGATGCATAACCAAAAAATTCATAATGCACAACTATACTTAGATAATAAAAAATATATTCAACGAAGTGAGAAAGTAGTAAAAATAGTACCGAATGAAGATGAGCTTTTTATTAATCTATTTTGTTTGGAAACAAAGTGTTATTCCTATAAAAAAATAGATTCTGATTACGAGCTTACATCTATGAATAAGAAATATTTATTTAAGCTTAAAGATAATTTTTTTATGAGTATTAATAATGGTAAGGAAGCATCAGAGGGCGGGGAATTAGGAAAATTTTTATTTGGTAAGTACAATAATCTAGCTAAAATAAAGAACTGTAATATTGTTGCAACAAGCGGTCTTTCGACGATCCCATTTGCCATAACCAAAATTAATAATAATTATTTAATAGATCATTGCAACATTGGTTTATTCACTTCACTCATGCATTTCCAAAGATCAAAAAAAATTAAAAAAGCAAAGCATAAAGAAAATTGGGCGCTAGCAATTGCAGATCCAATTATTCGATCTACACAAGAAATGGATAACATTAAAAGAACTGCTTCTCTTATAAGGGGGGTGCAGGATATAAGTGAGCTCCCAGAATTACCAGAAACATTGCATGAAGCACTAAGCATTATTGGCGACAAAACTAAGATCTCAACATTACTCACTAGAGAAAATGCCCACAAGCTTAATATTTACAGTAAAAATTTATCTAATTATCAGATAGTCTCTTTTTCAACGCACGGATTAATGGCAGGTGAAACAAGCTTTAATTACTATCCCGCAATACTTCTATCAGATAGTCCCGCTGGAAATTTACTTACAGCCTCTAATATATTAGATTTGAATGGAGTTCCTTCAATTGTATTGTTAGCCATTTGTAACGGGTCAAATAATATGAATAATCTTAAAAATACTGAGGTAAGTAGCATAGCCAATGCTTTTTTAATGAAAGGGAGTGATGCAGTAATTTCAACTTATTGGGAACTCAATTCAAAAGCGTCAGTTGAGATTATTAAAAATGCACTCCAATATTATAATAATGGAGCAAATATTAATAGCGCCTTCCAAAAATCTGCTATTCAATATAAAAACTATTATCCAGAAAGTCAGCCCAAAGAATGGGGTGCTTTCTTAGTAATTGGTAATTCTAAAATAAGTGATACTGTATTTACTAAAAAAAATGAAGCATTGGGCTTCGCTTATGATATTGCACAATTAAATAATAAAATTTATACACTTCACTCAAGAGGAGTTGGGGTATGGGATAAAAAATTAAAATTCATGGGAACAATGAAAACAAAAATAAATAAAAGGCGTGATGTCCCGAATAATAAAATTATAGACGTAAGGTTTATTAATCAAAATGACTTATCCTACCTAGAGCTCACAGATCAAACTTTAAGCTATTTTAAATTTAATAGAGATAAAACATTTAATACATGCACAGTACCACTGAAAACTTTTGGCTATAAATCTTTTAAAAATGAAAAATGGAGTTCACAAATTAATTCAATTGCAGAAGATGATGATGCCATTTATATTTCTTTTTCTAAAGGTGGTGAATCAATATTCTCTATAATTAAAATCCATAGAAATAACATGTGCCAATGGGACTGGATTAACCGTAATGCCTATTTATTTGGCAATGCAACCAGACTTAATCAACCATTACTTCAAATTTTTAAGGATGAAATATATGTGGTCAATAATTCAAGAAGTAAACAAGACGATAAATTTAATCTTAGTGTTGTTGGCTTTACTAACCAAGGCCTAGAAATAAATTGTAGTCATTCACCTGGTCAACATATAACCAAGATCCCTAAGGACTTTGCTAAATATGTAGCCTCGGAAGGCTCGAATACTGAAATTTATTACGCTGGTCAACTTAGTTCTGGAAATTTTTCTAGAAATAATGTTACACAATTTCTTGCCCATGACGAATGTTCCAGAATGAATAAATTATTAACAGTACCGAAAAAAACTTTTATGCAGGCATTAAACGATGCAGAAGGTTCTGCTCCAAAAATGATATATGATAATCTTGGAAAATATGACTCAATGAAAGATTTAGGTAAAGGACCTCAAGCTATAGATGACCTTTATGAATATAATAATTTAATTATTTCTTACGAAAGGTTTTTTAAAAAATTCAATTTTAACAAATTAATTAAACATAGTTCAGCTCCTCTTAACAAATTAACAAATGGAGAAATAAATAAAATTGAGGGTAAAGATTTAGACCTTTACGAGGGGATAAGCCGTTATATTCTTGAAGATAAAACAGAATTAACCTTACAAGAAGAATGGTTTGATGCGCTCCTTAATTCAACTGTGGTTGCACAAGTAAAGGGTGGTGATAAAAAATTTGTATCGACCCGCTGGTCATGCTTAAGACCTTCTGGATTGACTTTTGAAAATTCTATTTACGTAGTATGCAACCAACCAAAAGGTTATAGTATTAGAAAGTTTGACTAGGAAATTTCTTCAATTCTATCTGGTATAGGATTTCCATTTGCATGGTATCCTTTTTTATCAAACTTTCCATCATGGTTAGAGTCAATATATGAGAATTCAATTCTTTCATCCCTATTTTCATCAACAAGAAGTATATCTATTGCGCCATCAGCGTTAGTATCCATTTCAGTAAAAGATGGGAGTGATTCATTATCAGGGACTCTTAGAGTAGAATCAGCCACGCCATCACAATTAATATCAAAATCACGGTTCCAAGATGGGCCGATTTTACCTTTATCCTCTGTCCTGTAAGCCTCACCAATCCATGGTGAATCACATTCAGATTTTATAGGCTTGGTTGCATATCTATCACCCTCTCTTGCAAGAAACTCGTTGATGGTGGAAGAGGAGACTGCATAGTTCATGCTGTCATTTTGTGTATCTTTAAATGTATTAATACCAATTAATTCACCTCGAGAATTAAGCAAGGGACCGCCTGAATTTCCTGGATTAATGGGTGTTTGTATTTGAAGAACATTTGCTTCATGAATCTTATTCCATTTGAAACCATCTCTAACTTGAGAAACATACCCTTTGGTATAAGTCCATAGTTGCCCACTAGGGTGGCCTATTGCATGTGCATCAGAACCAACCTCTAATCTACTTCTTGATATCTGTATCGGTCTTTTACTTGAGGGTGTTTTAGCTGGATCAATATAAAGTAAAGCTAAATCGCTTACGCTATCAACTTTTATTACACTTGCCTTCACCCCCTCTTCCGGCTTCGGCGGTTTGTTTGTACTATTCTTAAAAAAAATATAAACTTCTTTCTTATCTCCAACAACATGTTGGTTAGTTAGAATATGAACTTTATTTGTTAAAATAGCACCGCTACCAACGCCATCTTCTGTAACAACAAGAACAGTTCCAAAAGACCCTTTCCTATAAACATTGACACTTGATGAACCTCTTAAAGCACTTTTTAAAACTGTGGAATCAAAATCATTACGACGCATTGCGCCGGTTAGGTTACTATAAAATCCGACTGTATTCGAATTGAAATTACTGAATTTACCTGAAAATTGAAGGTTAATTTTTTTTTCTATTTTCCTTATTGGGAAATCTATCATATCTTGTGAATCACTTATTACATTTTGAGATGTAAAAATAATTGCAAAAAAAGACATAGTAATTATTTGTTTTAAATTCATATAATAAATTTTTTTTAAAATTAAATTAAACTTATTTTGTCTATAAAGCTATAACATTACAAGCATTATTATCTATTGTTACTTTTATCTCTAATCCTATTTTTTAGAAATTCTTCAGCCGCTTTCTTATTTTGCTCGTTTATGCCAGTTGATGGCCCAGATACACCTTTCTTTTTAGCTAGATCGCCTACCTTACAATCTTTAATATTAATTTTTTGTGTATAGATTGTTTCATTATTTGGTAGTTTGTAAGTGTATTTAACGTCAATAATATTTAAAGCTGGTCCTAAAGATTCATCGTTACAAGCTCCATTTCTAAGCATCTCACTCTCTTTCTGTAATGCTCTATTCGCCATTATTTTTGTTACATTATGTTTGTTCTTTATTGCTTCTTTTAGAACATAAGTATAAACATAAGCATCCCTAGGATTTCCATTCTCACAATGAGTTGGTTGAAGATTCCACATATGAGAATCTATAGGAGTTTGTTTGAGAAGTTCATTCGTTCTCTCAGCAAAATCCTGACAAATAGAAAAATACGGACCAGCATATGCTTGTAAAGGAAAAATTAAGGTATAAATTAGTAATTTTTTAATCTTAATAATTAAATTCTTCAAATTTTTCCTCTCCTAGTTATAGTTCAATTGCTTCTGAAAACATTAACTCACCATCTTGGTTCTTATCTAAAAAGTTAAATTGCTCTCTAGTTAAATGAGAAATATATTGATCAATTTCATTAAATGAAAGTTGGCCATCTTGATTGCGATCTCTTATCTGAAAATTCCCGGTAAGATGTTCTTTAAGGTCAAATTCTTTATTGCTCAACTGACCATCCTGGTTTTTGTCAGCATCTCTAAATTTTTTCAGTGCTATAGCATTTTTTGCATGTTGTGCTTCATTAAAATTAAAACTTTTGTCACCGTTTGTGTCAAAAATCATAAACTCATATGCTGATAATTTATAAACAAAAGAAATTTTCTTAATGCCAGCATTTTGGAAATCTTGAACTGATTCACTAGCAATATTTGTTAATATATCTGAAGGTATTGGGTTCTGATTATTTGCTGTCTTCATCGTAACTTCTCCAGGAAGCGTTAACCTCGCAATAACAAACCCGATAGAAAAAAAAGCTGTCATCAACGCTAAGGCTGTCTTCCATATATCTTTTATGCGATAAAGAAAGTTTGGTTCGAGAAGGTTGAGCTTAGATTCAAACTCTTTTATCCTATATTTCGGTATTTTAGGAGGGACGCCTAACTCTTTTTTAATGTTTTTTAATGCTTTTTTTAGCAATATTTCTGAATTATTTTTTCGATTAGCCATTATATTTTCCTGTCGAGACATGGTTGTATCGACTCTTGAACTAATTTATTTACTTCAGAAACAATTCTTTTGAGATTGGAAACAGTTTTCCCATATAAATTGGTTAATTCGCTATAAGCTTTACCTTCTGTTTTTACTGCCGTAAAAAGTTCCATACCCTCTGGATCTTCTTTGCCACATGCTATTACAACTTGCTTTATACATTCAATAGAGGCAACTGAATCACTATTATCTGAGTCACCTGGTAAAACTGGTATCACCTCTTCGCTTTGTTCACGATTACGATAAGCCTTCTTCATGTTGTCTCGGGTGATGTTGTAGATATAACTTTTTAACCAGGAAGAAATAGCAAACTCAGAAGATGGTTTTGTCATTTTTGAAGTCAGACTCAAGAAAGCATCTTGCAATATATCTTCAGCAGCGCTATCGTCATATCTGTTACTCATAAATTCTCTTTTGATTACGATGAGGTAATGTTGACTATATGCTCTATAAAGCATGTCTACTGCCTTCTTTCTGGATTCAAAATCGCCAGCGTTAAAATGCTCCATAATTAATTTAAAGTCTGTTTTTTGTATCATTATCTCTAAACAATATCACTATTATGATTCACAAAATATATAATATTTGAAGTTTTCTTGCATATTTTAATGCTATTTTTAAAACTCAACCGTATATCAGAGCAGTATTTTGAGTATATAAAAACATTCAAAGCATTAATTATAAAGGGATATGTGAGGTTAAATATGGAGGAAGGAGCGGGATTCGAACCCGCGTCAGGTATGAACCTGAACACGCTTTCCAAGCGTGCGACTTAAACCACTCATCCACCCTTCCGAACGATAAATTATATAGCTATTAATGTATTGATTAAGGTATTTTTATAAAAGAATTTAATGGTACATCTTGATTTAAAGAGAATAGCGGTTTATTGTAATGAATAAAATTCGCATACAAAGTAATGCTAAAATTTATTATTTGAAATATCTTAAAGTCTTTTAGCAAATGTACGTATCAAGTAATTTAAATAATTGGAGGAATCAATGGCATACACAACATTAAATAATCTTGGCATCAAAAGTCCATACAAAGAAAAATATGACAATTTTATTGGGGGGAAATGGACTAAACCAGTTGATGGTAAATATTTCGAAAATATTACCCCTATTTCTGGAAAACCATTTTGTGAAGTTGCTCGATCTAATGAAAAAGACATCGAACTAGCCCTAGATGCTGCACATGCTGCAAAAAATACTTGGGGAAAAACAAGTATAACGGAGCGCTCTAATATATTATTAAAAATAGCTGACGTGATGGAGCAGAATCTTGAGAAAATTTCTCTAGCTGAAACTATTGATAATGGTAAATCAATTAGAGAATGTATAAATGCTGATATCCCTTTAGCCATCGATCATTTTAGATACTTTGCAGGTGCTATAAGAGCTCAAGAAGGAAGTATTGGTGAGATTGATCATGAAACTATGGCTTATCATTTTCATGAGCCACTAGGGGTTGTGGGTCAAATTATCCCGTGGAATTTTCCAATTCTGATGGCTGTATGGAAACTAGCACCAGCACTTGCTGCTGGAAATTGTATCGTTTTAAAGCCAGCAGAACAAACACCCGTATCAATACTAGTTGTAATGGAGCTAATTGCTGACCTTTTACCTGCCGGCACCCTTAATATAGTCAATGGTTTTGGTTTAGAAGCAGGAAAGCCACTCGCAAGCTCAAGTCGAATTGCAAAAATTGCCTTTACAGGTGAGACCACTACTGGCCGACTAATTATGCAATACGCATCGCAAAATATTATCCCAGTAACTCTTGAATTAGGTGGCAAATCTCCTAATATCTTCTTTGAAGATATTATGGAAGCAGATGATGGTATGTTTGATAAGGCACTTGAGGGTTTCACAATGTTTGCTTTAAATCAGGGGGAAGTTTGTACATGTCCTTCAAGAGCAATCATACAAGAATCTATCTATGATAAATTTATGGAAAGAGCCCTTGAAAGGGTAAAAGCTATTAAACAAGTAAGCCCTCTTGAGGCAGATAATATGCATGGTGCTCAAGCTTCCAGTGAGCAGATGGAAAAAATTCTATCTTATATTGCATTGGGAAAAGAAGAAGGTGCAGAGCTACTTATTGGTGGCAATCGAAAGATTATGGACGGCGAACATGCAGAAGGTTATTACATTGAACCGACCGTATTTAAAGGTAATAATAAAATGAGAATTTTCCAAGAAGAGATTTTTGGTCCTGTCGTATCGGTTACCACATTTAAAGATGAGGCTGAAGCACTAGAAATTGCCAATGATACTCTTTATGGCTTAGGTGCTGCAGTTTGGACTAGGGATATGAATACTGCTTTTAGAATGGGTAAGGGTATTCAGGCAGGTCGTGTATGGACGAATTGTTACCATGCCTATCCCGCTCATGCCGCTTTTGGTGGCTACAAACAGTCAGGTATCGGTCGCGAGAACCATAAGATGATGCTTGATCATTACCAACAAACTAAAAACTTATTAGTCAGCTATACAGAAACTAAGCTTGGTTTCTTTTAGGATTAGATTAAATAGGTTTAAAATAAAAGGCAGGTATCAATTCTGCCTTTTTTATTAATTATGATTACACGAATAACAACAACTGAAGCCGCCAATAACCTCATTGATGAGTTAAAAATTACACATGGTGAACTTATGTTTCATCAGTCTGGAGGTTGTTGTGATGGAAGCGCACCTATGTGCTTCCCTGCTGGAGAATTTTATTTAGGCAATGCTGATGTAGAGATTGGTCACGCCCATGGGACCCCTTTTTATATGAGTGCTTCTCAATTTGAATATTGGGAGCACACACACTTAACTCTTGATGCAATTAAAGGAACAGGTGGTCAATTTTCCCTTGAAAGGCCAACAGGATTAAGATTTATAATTCGCTCAAGGATTTATTCTGATGAAGAATGGAAATACCTTGAGAAATTCCCTGTAAAAAAATGTGGTTAATTAATTAAACTCATCGCATAATAAGGTAAAATAAAATTGGCGGGTCTCCTCGCATTGTTATTTAGCCAACCTGGTCAGATGCGGAAGCAAGCAGCCACAACTATTGATACAAGTGCCGGGGGTCGGACTCGCCATTTATCACATTAATAACAAAAGTTGATCTATGTCATATGAAGTATTAGCCCGAAAGTGGCGTCCTAAATCTTTTGAAACATTAATCGGACAAGACAGTACAGTCCAAGCCCTTAGTAACGCCTTAGATAACGACCGCCTTCATCATGCCTATTTATTCACAGGTACTCGTGGTGTTGGAAAAACTTCAATAGCTAGAATTCTAGCTAAATCGCTCAACTGTGAACAAAGTATTTCTTCAAAACCATGTCAAAAATGTTCAACTTGTAATGATATTGATAAGGGGCGCTTTATTGATCTTATTGAAGTTGATGCGGCATCTAATACACAAGTTGATAATATGAGAGATCTTCTTGAAAATTCACAATATGCGCCAACATCTGGACGATTTAAAGTTTATATTATTGATGAAGTACATATGCTGTCAAAGAGTGCATTTAATGCAATGCTTAAGACATTGGAAGAGCCACCAAGTCATGTTAAATTTATACTAGCAACAACTGATCCAAAAAAAGTGCCGGTTACAGTAATTTCTCGATGCCTTCAATTCAACTTAAAACAAATGACTGCAGAAAATATATCGAGACATCTTAAAAAAATACTCAAAGAAGAAGAAATAAATGCGGAAGATGAATCACTAGATTTAATAGCGAAAGCTGCCCATGGCAGTATGAGAGATGCTCTTTCAATACTTGATCAAGCAATTGCGTATTCAGGGGCTGAAATTTCAACAAAAAATATCATCTCAATGCTTGGCACAATTGATGATATTTTTCTTGTCTTAATATTAAACGCATTAGTAGAAAATAATGGAAAAAAGGTAATGGAGCTCGCAAAAGAAATGAATGAAAAAAGCGTTTCTTTTGATTTAGCCCTGGAAGAACTTGCTAGATTGATACATAAGATTTCAACACATCAAATCATTCCAGATATCCTTAATACATCAAGTTTAAATGAAGAAATAAATAAATTATCAACTATATTTACTGCCGAAAGTCTTCAGCTAGCCTACCAAATAGCTATTAATGGAAGAAGAGATTTGCATCTAGCACCTGACCCATTAACTGGCTTTAGTATGACGCTTCTCAGAATGTTAGCTTTTTACCCATCAACTCAGCCAACTAATGAATTTAACTCTAAAAAAAAAATTCAATCTGAAGTAGATATAATTAAAAAAAAGACGAATTTGAAAGATGAACAAAGGTCAGCAGACAGCAAAGAAGATAATATGTTTGATGGGGATTGGGTAAAATTAGTTGATGGCTTAAAGATTGGCCTTGCAAAATCTCTAGCACAAGAATGCTCATTAGTAAGCTACGAGGATTACGTGTTTAATTTAACGCTTAACAAAAATTTTCAACACCTTACTCAGAATGGTTATATTGAGAAACTAGAAGGGGCACTTATTAATTATTTTAATAGAAAAATTAAATTAAATATATCATTAGGTAGCGACCCTAAAACTCCATCAATGCAAAAAAAATTAGAAAGTGCTGAATTAAAGAAAACAACTGAGTCTGCTATTATGGAAGATAATTTTATAAAAGAACTAATTTACGACTTTGGTGCTGAAGTTATAACTTCAAGCATAGAGCCAGCTAAAAAAAAGGAAAATTAATA
>Ga0209830_10001863_pt1 | contig 17848 bp, 9 predicted proteins | sample ArcticOcean_MG_C_12_FD_187439 | JGI IMG/M metagenome (GOLD analysis project Ga0209830, IMG submission 187439) | Marine microbial communities from western Arctic Ocean - ArcticOcean_MG_CB8_130 (SPAdes) (version 2) | ecosystem: Environmental > Aquatic > Marine > Oceanic | place: Arctic Ocean...
ACTAGCCGCATATGATGCAAAGGGTAAACTCATGTGGTCAAATGCAGGCCATCCAATCGTTGAGCAAGCGGAAGGTTGTACAATTGGTGAAGAAAATAGCCATTGGACTGCAAGATGGGATGGCCTTGTAGGATATCTTGAAGTTCGCAACTCTCTCACAGGAGAAATATTAGCAAATATGCAATCATCTCAAATTAAGGCGATGCAAGGAAATAGCCAAACCCTTGCTATTGGTTGTGATGACGGCAAGGTTCTTTTGTGGCAGAGTGAATTACTTACTAGGCGCATTAGTGAAGATATGCCAGCTCAACAACCATCTGTCGATTCACGAAAAAGTGCACTACAAGCAAAACTAAGAGCGCTAAGAGATAAGTGAATCACGCTTTAGGTCCAGTCATTTGCTCTGGGCGAACCCACGCATCAAACTCTTCATCGGTGAGATAGCCTAATTCAAGGGCAGCAGATCTTAGAGTAGTCCCCTTTTCATGTGCTAACTTTGCAATCTTTGAAGACTTGTCATATCCAATGTGATTATTTAGCGCAGTAACCAACATCAATGAATTTTCTAAATGAGCAGTAATGTTTTCTCTAACAGGTTCCATCCCTTCAACACACTTTGTGGTAAATGCTCGGCATGAATCGGATAAGATTCTAGCAGAGTGTAATAAATTGTGAATCATCATCGGTTTGTATACGTTTAATTCGAAATTGCCTTGACTTCCACCGATTGTAATTGCAGTGTGATTGCCCATTACTTGAGCACAGACCATCGTCAACGCTTCCGCTTGTGTTGGATTGACCTTTCCAGGCATGATAGAGGAGCCAGGCTCATTAGCAGGTAATGCCAGTTCTCCAAGTCCACAGCGTGGACCAGAGCCAAGCCAGCGAACGTCATTGGCTATCTTCATCAATGAAACCGCCAAAGTGTTGAGTGCTCCTGATGCAGCAACGATTGCATCATGTGCTGCAAGTTGGGCGAATTTGTTTTCAGCACTACAGAAAGTCAATCCAGTAATATTTGCAATTTCATCAGCAACCATCTGAGCGAATAGAGGATGGGTGTTTAGTCCAGTTCCAACCGCAGTACCCCCTAATGCCAGTTCAAACAGGTCATCCATTGCAAAGTCTAAGCGGCGCAGATTTGCATCAATTTGCGCTACCCACCCAGAAACTTCTTGTCCGAGCGTCAAAGGAACAGCATCCATCAAATGAGTTCTTCCGATTTTGACAATGTCATCCCACTGTTGTGCTTTATCATTCAATGCATTTCTTAGTAAACGAACATTTGGTAATAGTTCGTGTGTGAATGCTTCAGCAGCCGATATATGCATTGCAGTTGGAAATGTATCGTTTGATGATTGAGCGCGATTGACATGGTCGTTTGGATGGACTGGGGATTTTGAACCGAGAGTGCCACCAGCCATTTCTATTGCCCTATTGGCGATTACTTCATTGGCATTCATATTGGATTGAGTACCACTTCCAGTCTGCCAAACGCGCAGAGGAAAATGATCGTTTAACTTGCCATCAATTACTTCTTGGGCAGCAGCGATAATCAAATCTGCAACCTCAGGTTCAAGTTGGCCCAGTGCCAAGTTCGTCCTAGCAGCGGCTTGTTTAAGAATTCCAAAAGCACGAATAACTGCGAGGGGCATTGTGTCTTCGCCAATGTCAAAATTAATCAGAGATCTTGCAGTTTGGCAACCATAGTATCGGTCAGCAGGAACTTTCATCTCGCCCATGGTATCGGCTTCGGTACGCATCTCGCTCATATCCTTCCGTAACGGTGGTTGTCCATTAGGGCTTGCTTCTCTCTACGAGAGAAGAAACTAACAATATAATCACGATAGCTAAACTTTCAAAAAATTATTTTTGATGGGTGAACACATATTCCTCTTGCCCGATTCCGGTCTTGATTTCTCCATTATTGAAGTATCCACGATACATCAACATGGTCTGGAATGGTAGCACGACTTCACCTTGTTTTGAAATTGCAATAACGCCACCTCTTCCTTCCAGAGGTGCCACCAAGTTCAAAACATTATTGGCAGCATTAAGTAATGGATTTTGTTGACCAGAAATAATTAATTTTTGTAACTGATTTGAAACTTCATGTGCTGCGCATGTGCGAATGAAAGCCTCACCTACGCCTGTGCAAGAAACTGCAACATCATTATCGCACCAAGTTCCAGCACCAATGATTGCAGTATCACCAATTCTACCATCTGGTTTTCCAGTCATTCCACCAGTTGATGTTGCTGCTGCAAGTCGCCCTTGACTATCTAGGGCAACTGCACCAACAGTTCCCATTCCATCTTGGGTTTCTAAATCAATATCGTGATCTAATATTGCAGAATCATCCTCGTCGGTTGAGCCTGGACTTCCTTTGCTATCTTTCCATTTTTGCCATTGAGCCTTACGTAAATCGGTAATGAGCCAAGACTGTTCTACTTCTTCGACTCCGTTTTCAATAGCAAAAATATCAGCAGCATCAGAGTTTAGCATCACTGGCCAGCCTTGATGCAATAACAAATTAGCAGCTCTAATCGGGTGCCTTATTCTTTTGACATTTACAACAGAACCAGCAGCACCATCACAGCCACGCATAATGCTGGCATCCATTGTCACACTACTATCAGCAGCAATAACAGAACCTCTTCCAGCGTTATACAGTTCTTCATCTTCCATAATTTCTACGGCCAAAGTAACCGCATCTAATGCATTCAATTGACCATTTTGTAGTTTAGTGCCGATTAGAGAAAGTATATTTTCTAAACATTGTAATCGTTTAGGGTCTAAATCGGTGAGTCCACGCCAAGGGCCATCTCCGCCCGCACCACCATGTAGTGCAAGGATGGCCACTGAAAACGCCTCACTCAACGATGGAACAGCGGATGATTTGTTGCGGCTGTGCAGGCCTGTCGCCAGCCATTTTGCGGCAGTTCTCAATTGCAGAAACAACATTCATTCCTTCAGCAACCCTTCCGAAAACAGCATGATTTCCATCTAGCCATGGGGTATCGACAGTTGTCAAAAAGAATTGAGAGCCACCTGAATTTGGTCCAGAGTTTGCCATTGAAAAAATCCCAGGAACGTTGTGTTTTAGTTTCAAAGCGCCTCTTTCACAAGGGATTTGCCAACCAGGTCCTCCGGTTCCAGCACGGCGCGACATTGGGTCTTTGGAATGTGGGCATCCGCCTTGGATCATAAAATTTTCAATAACCCGATGAAAGTGAAGACCATCATAGAAATTCATCTTAACTAATTTTACGAAATTAGCAACGGTATCCGGTGCTTCTTTATCGTAAAGTTCAATCGTAATATTCCCCGCACTGGTCTCCATTAGGCACTGCATAAAGGATTCCAAAGGTCACGAGCACATGAGCATTTGCCTTGTTCAACTACAACTCTCATCTCTGAGTCAACCAAGGTCGGAAGTGCTGGTCGGCATATTGGCGAGCGTAATCTGCAGGATATCCAGCGGTAGTCAATTGCTGTTCATATGCTAATTGTTCTGCTGTAATGGAAGGGTCTAGGGCAGCCATTGGGGCCTGTGCTACAACTTGCTGTTGTTGGCCATAGCCAGCATATGCCAAGTCCTGTGCTGCAAATTGTGAATTGACATAACTCTCATCATGTCCATTTTTCTTTCCGCCACGCATAGTAAATCCAAGTATTAGAACTAATATCATCACTACGCCAACCAAGCTGCCGAAAATTGTAGGGGATAGGCCTAAAATTGAACTTGAAGCAGCATCTCCTTCACCAGAATCAACCTCATCATCGACTCCATCAGTTCCATTATTGGCCTGATCAATTGTGCCGTTGTCAGTAGTATTGGTATTTTGACCACCAGTTTCATTAGTGGTAGTATTAGTTGCAGAATCATCAATTTCACAACCATCTTCATCAACAGTAGTTGTGGCTATGGTATTTGGACAAAGGTCATCTTGGTCAATGACTCCATCAGAATCACTATCCAATATGGCAATCGGACAGCCTTGTCCACCATCGCCATTGGCAGTACCAGCCACCTCGGGGCAATAATCTCCATCAGTACCATCCATATTGTCGCCATAACTATCACCATCGCTATCAAATGCCTGACTAGCATCAAGTGGCCAAAGGTCATTGAGATTTGAAACACCATCACCATCAACATCAGCACATCCATATCTATCAACGGTTGATTCTCCATATGAAGTTGGACAGTCATCGACTAAATCATCACCTGCATCGGTTGTATTGTATCCATCTCTGTCTACATCATTAGCCCATAACTCTTCTTCGTTTTGGATGAAAAATGTATTTCCGATCATCACATTGTTAGATTCATTACTTTCTATAACCGAATCATTAACATCTATTGTTAGGCGACAAGAATAGATTCCGGAGGTTAGTTCATCAGGTGTGTTGAAGAATTCGGAACGTGCATCAAATGCAGTATTATTATACTGGCCTGAAACTATAACGCTTGAGGTAAACATGCGCATAACATCTTCTCCAGTTTCATTCAACATGTCCAAGTGAACGGTAATTGAAGCACCATCAACAGGCCCTCCCAAGTTGGTCATTTGCCATGAAAATTGAACTTCATTTCCGCTTGTATGGTCGATTGGACAAATTAAAGAATCAATGATTAGGTCTGCAGGAGCAGACCCCTTATCGGTGATGGTGATATTGTATAATCCAACATCACCATTTGATTCAACGATGATTTTGTAGGTATGTTGAACCCCTTCGTTTTCGCCACCCATCGTTGTGAATAGTGTTCCAAAAGTAGCATTATCTACTTGATTTAGGATGTTTCCAGAAGAATCTTCAATCCAAGCCACAAATGCTAGATTCAAATTAGCATTGAATGTAACCTCGGTGTTAGAATTTTGTGTTACTGTAAAGGAGAAAGAATCTGATTCATCCATACCACTCATGCAACCTTGGCCGCTCATAGTTGGGTCATCGCCCAGAACAAGGCCAGAAGAAGCAGGCGCATCTTGGCCTAAATTGAGATCATTTTGCTGACCGCAATTGAACGTGTCCGGGTCAACGCCTTCGGTTTCAATAATCAGTGTATAAATTCCAACACCATTGTAAGCCTCTACACTGATATAGAAAATACCACCACTACCTTCAAAGTTAGGGTCGCCAATAGTTGTAACCTCTTCATCAACCGAGCCACTCGACCAAGGGCGTTCAAACCACTCACCAGTATCGTCTCTTAGATATATATCAAAATCAGAATCTGGTGCATTTATCATAGTCACGGTTAGATTAAGGCCAGGAGTGAGTGTAATCTTATACCAATCTTCATCATCAACACCTTCATCAATACAGCCGGTTATTGTTATTGAAGTGTCACCTCCCAAATCATATGAAGCCGACATAATAGCACCAGCATCAGTTCCACTTGCAGCATCATCTTGGCTTGAACAAGAAGTTGCCATGGTATCTACTAATAATTGTTCAATTGCAAAATTAATATTATTATCTTCACTCTTCTCAACAAGTTGTTCATCGTAATCTACTATTGCGATGAGGGAATAATTTCCTCCTTGTAGGCCAGCCGGTATAGTGGCCTGAATTTGTAGCAGTTGCGATTGATTTATATCGATAAAACTAGTGCTTAAATTACCGATTTCAATATCGTGGTCAGCAAATTCATCATCGACCGATAAGAACACTGAAACAAGTGAGGATAGAGCACCGGAGGTGCCAGTATTATTGACTACTAAATCTATTGAAATTGTATCTCCAGCAGCCGCGCTAAGCGGTCCTGTAACCTCGCTGATAATCAGATCGGGTTGGGGGGTGGAGTAGTTAGTCCAAACATACATTGTCCAATCAACGGCGTCCTCAGAACTGGACATGTTGAAGAAATAAGTACCCCCGATTCCATCAAAACTAGTACCCAGTGTTGTTGTCTTTAGAGTATTATTGGCCCATCCGAATCCCAAGTCCACAAAATTATTTCCCAAGGTTAATTCACCATCGAGCATTGAACTTTTATGACGAGTAATTTCAATTTCAATTGAATGGTTTGCCGGTACATCAAACGAAAATACATCGTTGGCATCAAGACCGTCAATACATCCAGTGTACTGTGAAGTGATGTTATTTCCTAGCGGTGCGACAACCGAATTTGTATTGTTAGGTGCATCACTACCAAGTCCAGCATCATCCAATCCATTTGGATGCCTATCTTGGCAAGATTGACCAATTAACATTTGATTTGCAGAAACATTGTTGTTATTGGTCTCGCTCTTTTCACTTACATTACCATATCCATCAGCCCAAACGATCCAATAATATGTTCCATTAGCTGTACCCGATGGAATAGTCACCTGAGAATTCATGTTTCTGCTACTATTTTCGGCTAGGTCAGTTTCACTTTGAGATTGTGAGATTAAGGCATCGCCAAAATTGTAAACTTGGTCGGATGAAAGAATGAATTGACTTTCAAAAGCACCACTCGAAGAATTCCATTGATTGGAGACCGTATAATTGACATCAATAGTTTGCCCTGCTTGACCGACACTAGGACTGACCACATTTGAAATGATCAAATCAGGCATTGGAGGGGTATCGTTGGTCCAAGTACGCAGAGTGTATTGGCCATCTCCAGACCAAACAGTCAACTGAATGTAAAATGTACTAGCGGTGCCCGACAGTGAAGTTCCAATAGTGCTCACCTTCTCTAAGGGGTCACTGACAACAGAGCTATCGACAATATTACCACTCCCATCGATCAGATACAAGTCAAAATCAGTACCTGCTGGAACTACTAATTCAACATCAACATCTTTTCCTGAAGTGATTGTTACCTCATACCAATCATCTGCATCATTGGCATCCATACAACCTTGATTACCGGTTTGCCCAGAGGTAGGATTTGTTCCTAGACTTCGTGAAGTATTTGCTGAATTACCAGCATCTCCACTAGCCCCAGCATCGGTTTGAACCAGAGGACAAGCTGCTCTTGCACCGGCATTTGAACTGCTACGAGGTGTGATTTCATTCAATGTAGTGGCAACGGTTTCCTGTCCAACCATCATTGCTTTGGACTCTATTTGTTGCAATCCCTGTTGCTGGTTAACCGATGGCGGATTTATTGATTCTGTTTCAGCCATTACCGGCGACATAACAGTAGAAACTAACAGCAAAGTCGCAAAGAGAACCAATATGCGCTTGTAGTCCATCTAACTTTGCTCACTCCGGTGGGTTATCAAACCTTCTTTGTTAGGATTTTGACAATAAAGTCAAAAAAATCAGTTTCCAGAATAAAATTATGAAACTAGTTATTGGTTTTGTGGAGTTGGCGCAGCAGAATTTACAGCAGCGGAAACCCCACCTTCATATCGGCCAAAGTTATCTAAGAACATATTTGCTAATTTGTCCGCAGTAGCATCAAAATCTTCCTTATCCGCCCAAGTCTGTCTTGGTTGAAGAATCTCATCCGGTACGTTTGGGCAACTCTGTGGAACTTCAAAGCCGAAACGCGAATCAACTACAAATGCAACATTATCCAACTCTCCGTCTAGTGCAGCATTGAGCATTGCTCTAGTGTAACGAATCTTCATTCTGTTACCGACGCCGTATGAACCACCTGACCAACCGGTGTTAATCAACCATGCATTTGCTCCATGTTCAGCCATTTTCAATGATAATAAATCAGCATAGACTCCAGGATGCATAGGCATGAATGGTTCTCCGAAACAAGCAGAAAATGTTGCTTGTGGTTCTTTTACTCCCATCTCAGTACCAGCAACCTTTGCTGTATATCCTGAGATGAAGTGGTATGCTGCTTGTGCAGGTGTTAAACGAGAGATAGGAGGTAATACTCCAAACGCATCACAAGTTAGGAAAATCACATTTTGCGGATGGCCACCCTTTGAATCCATTGTCCTATTTTCAATAAATTCAATCGGGTAAGAGCCACGGGTGTTTTGGGTTTTTGAAGTATCAGCGAAATCAGGTACTCCATCTTCATCCAAAACAACATTTTCTAAAACACTACCAAATTTGCGAGTTGTTGCAAAGATTGCAGGTTCATCTTCAGCAGACAAATCGATTAGTTTAGCATAGCAGCCGCCTTCAAAATTGAACACACCATTGCTTCCCCAGCCATGTTCATCATCACCTATGAGGGCACGTTTCGGGTCTGCTGAAAGAGTAGTTTTTCCAGTACCAGAAAGTCCAAAGAAAATTGCAGTATTATCGCCTGTTGTATTTGCAGAGCAGTGCATAGGCAGGATCCCCTTCTTAGGAAGAATTAGATTCATTACTGAGAAAATAGATTTCTTTACCTCGCCAGCATATCGTGTTCCACCAATGATAACTTCCTTTGCTGCATAATTAACAATTACAAAGCATTGTGAATTCAAGCCGTCTTTTTCTGCATCCGCCTCAAAATGAGGTGCGTGGAATACAGTGAACTGTGGTTGGTGATTTTCGAGTTGTTGCTCACTTGGGCGAATGAACATATTACGGGCAAATGCGTTGTGCCATGCAGTTTGATTGATTACTCGAATTGGTAAAGCCTCTGAAAAGTCTGCACCACAGTATAAATCTTGAACAAAAAGACCTTCTTGTGCAGATAAATATTCAATCACTTTTGCGCGCATTCTTTGGAATGTATCTTCATCACAAGAAATGTTGACATCTCCCCAATTTACATCATCGCTGGTAGAAGGTTCATCGACGATAAATTTGTCATTTGGAGAACGTCCAGTTCTCTCTCCAGTTTCGGTAACGAATGCCTTATTAGCACTGTAAACACCTTCACCGCGCTGAGATGCAATCTCGATTAGGGCTTTTGCTTTAAGGTTCCAGTGGACTAACCCGGAGGGGTGAATCCCGTTTTGCGAGAGGTCTCCCGAAGGAGTCCCGATGGTGCCTGCCATGAGCAAGCCTTCTGCCGACCCTCTTTCTCCCTTTTGGTCGGTTTGATGAGAATCATAGTGGAAAGATTAACCGAGAGTAACGCTACAAGTACCTCACAAGAGTTGAAGGAGGGACCCCGTTCATGGCAGTGCCATGAGTGAAGAGGGTGAGGGGGACAATAGTAACCCGCCAGTTCATTCTAATCGTGATGAAGTACTGCGCAAGAAAGATTTTGACCGAGTAAAAGGATTGGATATTTCTTCGTTCATGGTCTCCAATGATGAAACGAAAACATCTCCTGCGACTTTACCCCAATCAGAACCGGTTGTTGAAGCCAAAGTGACTGTTGAAGAAGACATTGCAGTTGGCCAAATGACTGAGATTTTCAGTCGCGACGACTCACTTTCTAATCAAGCAGGTCAAATTCAAAAAGATGGAACTGTTGCTGAACCGAGTGACCTTGATAGCGTTACTGATATGGCGGTACACGGCGAAAAACAACTTAGCAAGGGCATGATGGTTGCAATGGTCGTCATCTGGACGATGATAGGGACTTTGATAGGAACCAACCCTGGAATACCTCCGATTCTAAGTTTAATAGGCCTAGTATCGATGGCTATATTCGGATTAATTTGTGGTGAAAATTGGATTCCCAAAAAGAACATGAGATTACTCGGTGTTACTTGGGTGATAATTTCAATGAAATTATTGTATGGATTAGCATTAGACGCTTGGCACTGGGGCTGGTTTGATTCCTCACCCATCGGGGCTTCTCAAACATTAGGAATATCTCTTTTAGCATTAGTTGGATTCAATATTGCAATTGCCCAACGTCATAATGAAGATGCAATAGCAGCCCAAGCAACCCTTGTCCTATTGGTGGTTGGCAGCGCAACCGGCGCTCTATACGGTGAAATCGGTATTGCAGCAATGATCGGCTTAGGAACTTTGATTTTCCATATTCTAGCGTTATCGAGGAACTCTGGCAACCTAGCCTCTTTAGGTATTGCAGTGTCCTATTTATGGATCGGAGTTCACGCAATATCAAGTGGTTGGAATCTGTTTGGATTAGAGATTATTTCGTTTAATGATGACTTACTTTTATTCTTGTTAATGGCCGGAGTAACCGGAACAAATGCAGCGATGGCAGCACATTTCGTCAAAGCAGACAATTGGTTTTCAGATGGTTTGAACGCCATTGGATTAGGCAAGCCTGGATTGTGGGCAGTTTCGGTTAGCCTAGGTATGTTTGGGGCATTATTGGCGATTGCAGCACATCGTTTAGAAACCGGTTATGCAATCGCCCAATTAGTCTTACTAATCACCGCATTTACCGCATCATATCTCATCGTTAGAGGCGTAGAATGGTCAAAAATCGTACCCTATGTAATCCTGCCAGCACCTTTACTTCTCGTTATGCTGGCTCTACTCACAACCAGCACCTTCGCTACGGAATTACCTTGGGGTTTGCAACCATATACCCTCTATGCAGTATTTACTTCGATACTTACCAGCATTGTTTTGTTGAAAAATCAAACCGTTGTTTCAGACCATGTCTTGTGGATGGGCGGAATCGCTATTGTAATTCTTCTAACCCTGTTAATTCCAGCAGATGATGCTGGCAAAGGTGCTAGAACTCTACTGGTTTCCCAAGGTTTTGTTTGGGGTGGATTAGCATTTTTAGCCCTCAATAGAGATTCTCCTTCAATAGCAGGAGTTGCGGTATTAGCGCCTTGGATGTGGTTGTTAATATTCGCTACAGATGCCGAGAATCGCCTAATATCTTCAGATTTTATTCCGATTAGTATTGAACAATGGGACCTAGCGATCTGGATGGGAATTCTCGTTTTCCAGCAAGTTTCTGTTAATGTTAAACAAGGTGGAATCGGAATAAACCTCGCTGCTCGCTTACTTGGCTTATCCGAAATAGGGGCCAGAATGAGAGATTCTGGACTTCTCAAATTATGGAATTTGAGTTTCATACTCGCCGTGCTTACAGTTTGGGCGATAGCAAGGCCAGGTGCTTTACCAGCGGCCGGAATGCTTTGGACATTGGGTGCCCTGATAATATCACATTCATACATGGTTTTCATTGGCAAACACGATGGAAAACCACGCACTCTGATGACATTGTGGGGTGTTTTTGCTATCATTCTCTCTTACTCGTTTGGGATGGGGGGAATTTTCGCAATTTTCCTAGTAATAGCCAGTCTACTTTTACTTCTTCATAGCGATAACTTACGCGAACAAAATGTCCATTTAGCGGAAATAGAAAAGGCTGAAGCTTTGCCAGGGCAATTACTTTCTTTGATGATGGGACTTCTAGCGGGACTATTCATCATCATCGCTTTGAAGCCTCTAAATCAACAAACCCTAGCCGGAATAGAAATGTTGCCAGGCCCAACAAATAACTTGTTGATATTGGTATTTGTTTCCTATGTTGGGTTGGCACTATACTTACGAAGAGCAGCCAAGGTTGAGAAGATGCTACCACCGGCTTTGGCAGCGATTTCATTGATCATAATGATGGGTCTTGCAGGAAAGGCTGAACAAGTTGCAATAGTGGATATTCTAACCCTTTTGGCTTTCATGGGTTCCGGCGCTTATCTCGCCTTCCAAGGCGAAGTTCGTTCCGGTTTGCGAGCACTGGCCCGAAAAGAAGACAGAATGGCAGAAATTGAACTTAAGCAACAGCGAATACAACAATTATTGCAAACAAATTCTCAGCCACAATCCGATTCCCCTGCCCAAAACCAATTGGATAACAAGTCTAATTTGCGAATGATAGATACTCAAATGTTAGAACTGATGGAAAAGCAACGCAAGCGTTCTAAGCGCTCGGGTTCTATTGGAAAATATGATTTGGAAGTCGGAGATATTCATCACCGCCCAACCATCGTTATGGTTTTCTTAGCAGTCACAATATTTGCCTCAACATGGTTCTCCTTTGCCACTGCCAGTGGCTTCCTCGCCTTAGGATTCAGCGTAGCAGTATCCATTTTATTCATTACATTATCACGCCTAAGAGCCAATCAAATCGGATTACGACTTCCTGACCTGATGGGAATCGAACTACCTGTGGCTATCTCAATGGCCGGTTTGGTACTGGTTCATATTGCAGGAAGAGTTTCTCAATCGGTGGTGACTCTTGAGGAAACCTATCACCTATTGTTGTTATTTTTTGGATTAGCAGTACTCGCAGGAGTTGGGCTAATGGGAAGAAACGACCTTGGTGTTCGCATCCCAAATGCATTGGAAGGTGTGATTTACCTTTTCGCATTCGATAGAATCTTAGCGTTATTAGTTGGTGGAGAGGTACCAATTCCATTCCAAACCGACCCGTTTGCTTACTCAGGAGTAATGTCTTGGACAATTCCATTACTAATTCTAGAAGTTTTAATTTTAGTAGCGGTGGTATTGTTCGACTGGGTAGAAGCACAACGCCTGTCGCGAGAACTTCCAGACCATAGAGGTGCAGCAGGACGTAGTACTTGGGTAATGATGGCCTCATTACTATCATTCGGACCAGCGGGGATTATAGCGGCAATATTTACAATTCGTAGAGGGGTAAATTGGACTCAACCAGCAGCCGTTTTAATCGCATGGCTAATGGCCCCATTGATGCTATTTGCTACTCTGTTTTGGTTGCCGGAGTTGCTTTCACAACCAACCCAATTTGACCTATCGGATATCGCCTTAACATTTGGAATAATTTCGATTGCTTTCTCAGCATGGACGGTTGTTTCTCGCCAAGGACTTTGGCTTACATCAGGACTTTGGGCAAGCCATCTGCTAATTTTACCAGCAGTGTTTGCAATGGGCAGTTTACTATTCATCATAACAGCAGCATTATGCCTTAGTACTGTAGCATGGGTAAGTGGAATCCTAACTTTAAGAAAAGGTTGGAGAGTTATTGGCGCTGTAGATTTAGTTCTCTCAATCTTATTCGGTGGAATATTGTTCATTTCAGGGGCTGGAATCGGGGCGATTCTCATCGTACTGTTTGGTTCAGCCGTATTGCTTGGAACTGTTACATACCTAACTCAAACATATGAAGGCGCTCTTGCCGAAGATTGATTTCACAAGCGCATATTGGCGCCAAGAATACTCGCTATTTCATCGAGGATTTTTTCCATTCCCGTATGATCTAAGCCGATTCCCAATCGCAATGAGATGCTAATTTTAGCCTGAGTTCCAGAATTGCGAATTCCAAGAGAAAGAGGGCAATCGTTCAATGAAGCTTCAATTAACATTAGATTTTCTTCACCTGCTAAACCATGTCTATTCCAATGGGTTAATTCACCGAGTGTATTCAATTGTTTGAAAGCAATATCGGCAATAGTATCGGACAATTGATTTCGCCCATCCCATAGATTTCGGTCAACATTTGAAACTGAGATTCGCTTTTTCCAACCTCTCACCATCTCATCATTTCCAACACAAGATTTTGCCAATAAATATGAAACGAGCGTTGCCGCGCCATCTCCAACCAAAGACCAATGATTTTCTAAAAGTGGATGAGGGCTAGGTAATACAACATGACCCGAATCTTCTACACCGAATAATTTCGGCATTTTCTCTCCTAGTAAACCATCGTTGCGTAATTCAACACTAAGCCAGCGGTCTCCTACGGCAGTTTCGCTAGTTTTAATTTCTAATCCTGAACAAGGATTGCTCAGCAATGCTAAATCAGATTCAATACTTGCTGCTAGGTGCCATTGACAATTTGGATTATTACGTGCAGCAGCCTTTAGCAACAAATCCGCAATGGCATCACCATCTACAACTTTGTAGCCAGTTTCAGTTGCTTCAATAATCAAACATCTATCTCCATCACCGTCCAATGCTGCGCCAACAATAGTTCCGATGGGAGCATGTTGGACATTTCTTAGCAGTAAGTGAGATTCATTACTGGCTTCATCGATTGTCCAAGTATCGGTTGGTGATAATTCTCCAGCACCACAACCATCATTCATTGCAGTTGCATCTTGACTTACTTCTTTGCTATTGATTCCACATTCACCTAACCATGTTGCAAGCCAAGTTGATGGGGCTCCCTTTGAACAATCTAATAGCAAAGGGTCAGCGATATTAGCATGTGATAGTGAATGACCAAAATCACTCCATCCCTGCATTCGCTGAGAAAGCCATAGTGGGTGTTGTTGTTGAGCCCAATTTCCACCATCACTTAGATCAACATCAGCATTAGAGAAGTTTTCTCGATCTATATCGTCAATTTCTCTTTCTTCTTGCGCTAATGCCTCTGCAATTAGCGTAATTTCATCTTCAACTTGTGGACTTGTTTTGTATCCTTGATTATCAAATACTTTGACTCCTGAATCAGATACTGGGTTGTGGGATGCGGTTATCATACAACCAATTCTTGCATTGTTTTGCAGAATTGAATAATGTAGGAATGGTGTTGAGCAAATACCGATATGAGTTACCGAGCAACCTGCAAGACGCAGACCGAGTGTCAAACTTGCAACTAACTCTTCATTACATGGACGTTGGTCCCAGCCAATTACTACATTTGCTCCTTGACCAGGCATTGTATCGCTAATTCTTGCTAGTGATTCACCAACCAACCTCATCAATGTTGAACAGATTACTCTCTCATCGTGAAGAGCAGCAATGGCAAGTTTTTCTGATGAACTTGGGGCAACAAATTTGCCACGGATACCATCGGTTCCGAATAATCGTCTGACTTTTGCCATAGAATCACCAACATATATCATAGATTCAGGAATGTTTTGCAGATTGGTGAATTCCTGTAATTGTTGAATTAGCAGCGACCATACTATTTGGCCCCAGAACCACACCCGGATTGGTTACACTATTGCATCCAAGTTGGCAACCTTCGCCTAAAATCGCGCCGAACTTTCGCAATCCAGTTCCTATTCTTTCACCATTTAAGCGGGTGAATACTTCACAACCATCATTCCTAAGATTGCTTAGTTTTACACCAGCACCGAGATTAACAGAACTACCTAAAATTGAATCTCCAACATAATTGAAATGTGGTGCCTTAGCACCAGGTAATAGAATTGAATGTTTTACTTCAGAACAATGTCCAACAACTGCATCGCGACAAATCCATGAGTTTTGTCGAATGTAAGCACCATGGCGAATTTGTACATTGGCCCCAATATAGCAAGGGCCGATTATATGAGTTCCAGATTCAATAATAGCGCTTGGTTCAATGAAAATCATACCATTTGAATCATCAAATGTTGCCGGGCATTCGCTTAAATCAAGGCTCTCTTGCTCATTACAACGGCTTAGTAACTCTTGTAATTGAGTTTTCAAACAGAGTTCTCCACTCGGTTCAAGAATATGCCAAACCGGCTGGTATTGGGAAAAGAATGGAGTTGTTTTTTCCGACTCATCAAGACTTGGAAAAAGTACCTTGGCCGTAGTAACATCAGGCCATTGCATAAGCAGCCCTAAGGGTTAATCTTCAAAGAACTTGGTATTCAAACAGCCGCCAAGTGATAGATTCTCTTTCCTGTACTATTGTCCAACTTGAATCCGACTATATTGGCCAAGTATCTTGGTATGAATAGGCCAATTTTACGAGTGGTCAATCCATGGTTTCTCATTCTTCTTTCATTTGAAAGAAAACTGACAATATCAGCAGCACAGCATCCTGGTGAATCACCGACATACTCTATGATCTCAAGTTTTAATCGATTTAATCTCGCTTCCTTTTGTGAACCTTTCCCTCTCATCTTAATCAATATATATTGTGTCATCAATAGTATATTAGTAAAGCAAGGGTATGCCGAGGGACCCCTAGAAAATGTCATACTACCGACGCATTGATGCTCTATTGTATGTTGGCACCTTACATGCGAAAAGGTCTATCGACAGTAGTCGTGACTTTCATTTTAATATTTTCAGGTTGTATTGCACCGACAGGTGACACGCTTCCTATGGACCAAACCCCAGAGCCAGAACTTCCTTCTGAGCCATGTAATGGTTTGCTGATTCTCTGCTTACGAACTTATGATAATGTGACATTTCCAGAAACACATAACGCCTTTTCAACCCACCAAGATGGAATTTATTATCCTGCCAGTAACCATCAAACTGGATTTGATGCGCAATGGAATGCTGGAATGAGGGCTTTCATGATAGACACACATTACGAGAGCCTCGGTGACGAACGCGTTGAAACAGTTCGGTTATGTCATGGAGACGATGACAGAGGATTCAGCCCTTGCACCTATGGTAATGTTGATTCAGTAAATTGGCTAACCAACTTACGCGATAAAATGGAACAGAATCCTCGCGATGTCGTCACTCTTTTAGTTGAAAATTATGTTCAAGTTGAACATCTTAAAGCGGTGTTTGAACTATCACAATTATACGAGAAAACTTTCATTCACCAAGCAAATAGCCCTTGGCCAACATTGCAGGAATTGATTGAGCAAAACACCACCTTGGTCATCTTTTGGGAGCAGGGCGGAGATGATTCACATCCTTGGGTTCATGATTTCCTAACACATAGTTGGACAACTAATTTCGCTGAACAAAATACTGAGGATATGAATTGTGATGTCTTACGCGGCGATATTGAACAAGAAGTCTATCACATGAACAATTGGTTAAGAGGCCCTGCAGGATTATCTGACCCTTCGCGTGGAGATGAAGCAAACGATGTTGATTTCCTTATTGAGCGGGCAAAGGAGTGTTGGCAACAACATGGCAAACGGCCAACTTTTATCGCGGTCGACTGGTGGGAAGACGGCGATGTTGTAGCAGCGGCTAAAGCAATCAATGAACTTGAAGATTGGCAATAACAATCTCACCTGCGTGTTGATGGATAATGAGTTTATTATCACGTATGATTGAGCAATGATTCCAAGCAACTGAAGAAAGCACCTCTATCCACAAAATAGTTGTAATATGGCAAAGTTAGGGATTGGCCCCTATATTCATCAACTGCCTGTTACTGTATCACAGTATGAACAAAGCATACGCTGTTATTTTTGCCTTGATGGTGACGACTGTTTCCCTTGCCGGATATTTTGGTGGCGATGATCCTGTCGAAGATGAGACTCCAGTAGAAATTCTTGATGACTGGCAAGTTCATTTTGCCTCAACTGCAGCTGATTTACCTGCCTGTGATTCAGCAACAGACGGCCGACTGTACTACGTTGACGCCGATTCAGAATTCCAAGTTTGTACAAGTAACGGATGGGATGTAATCGATGTTTCAGGTCCTGCAGGACAAGATGGCGCTGATGGTACTTCGGGAACAAACGGAGTTGATGGCGCTGATGGTTCAAAAGGTGCAGCCGGAACAAATGGCACTGATGGATCTGACGGAACTAATGGTAACGACGGCATTTCCACTTTAATCCGTGTTTTATCAAGTACTACTTGCACAACTGGAGGAAATTCATTCGAGATTGGTGCAGATAATAATGGAGATGGAATTCTTGATATCACTGAAGTTATTGTAACTGTGGATATTTGTAATGGAGTCGCTGGTCCAGCAGGCCAAGATGGTGCTGATGGAAACGATGGTGCTGACGGTACAAATGGAACTGATGGCCAAGATGGTGCTCCTGGTAACCCTGGTGCTGACGGTACAAATGGAACTGATGGCCAAGATGGTGCTCCTGGTAACCCTGGTGCTGACGGTACAAATGGAACTGATGGCCAAGATGGTGCTGATGGCCAAGATGGTGCTGACGGAAACGATGGTGCTAACGGTACAAATGGAACCGATGGCCAAGATGGTGCTGATGGCCAAGACGGTGCTCCTGGTAACCCTGGTGCTGACGGTACAAATGGAACTGATGGCGTTGACGGAACCGATGGTGCTGATGGAAACGACGGAACCGATGGCGCTGATGGCGTTGACGGAAACGACGGAAACGACGGGGCTGATGGCCAAGATGGAACGAACGGAAGCGCTTCACCGAATACCATGTTGACCAGTATTTCTTCTCCTGCT
>Ga0209830_10001866_pt1 | contig 17815 bp, 14 predicted proteins | sample ArcticOcean_MG_C_12_FD_187439 | JGI IMG/M metagenome (GOLD analysis project Ga0209830, IMG submission 187439) | Marine microbial communities from western Arctic Ocean - ArcticOcean_MG_CB8_130 (SPAdes) (version 2) | ecosystem: Environmental > Aquatic > Marine > Oceanic | place: Arctic Ocean...
TGTGTTATTATAAAAAGGGTGCAATCTTTACTTGCGGTGTAAACTTCCTCCATAATTTTTCTTTCATTTTCAAAATCTAGGGAACTAGTAGCCTCATCAAGCACTAAAACTTTAGGGTTGTTATATAAGGCTCTCGCAAGACCTATTCTTTGTTTTTGTCCACCTGAAACTTTAACTCCTCTATTTCCAACTATAGTGTTTTCTTTTTCAGGTAAAGAATTGATAAAGTCATTTAATTTAGCAAGTTTTATGCTTTCCAATAAATTTTCTTGATTTATGTCTTTGCTATCCAATCCAAAACCAATATTATTTTTTATAGTATCGTCCAATAAATATACATCTTGAGGCACATAACCTATTAATTTTTGCCAGCTTTGTATATTATTTTCAAGCTCCTCGCTGTCGATATAGATTTTTCCAGCTACAGGTTTGATCAATCCTAATATTAAATCTATTAAAGTGCTTTTGCCTGCCCCAGATTTTCCAATAATGCCAACACTCTGTCCTTGTTTAACTTCTAAAGTTATCTGCTCCAGGATCTTAGTATTTGAATTCTCATGAACAAAGGTAACATTATCTAAAATTATTTTATCTATAAAAAAATTTTTCTTAATATCTTTTTTCAGAGCATCATTTTTTTGAAACTTTTTTTCAATTGGAGTATTTTTAAGTGCATTTGAAATAATTTTTAGAGAGGCCAATGCAAATCTTCTAGTAGAAAGTGAGGAAATTATTAAATTAAATGCAGGAATCAACCTTATGCTGCAAACTGCTAAAAGAGAAATGATAGGTAATATTTGTTCACTGGTTAAATCTATTAAAACAAAAATTATTGCAATTATAGCAACTGCAAAAATTGCAATAAATTCTAAAAAAAGTCTAGGTGTTTGACTTAAAAAATACATGAAAAAACTATGTTTTTCTATTTCATTTATTTGTAATTTAAACATATTTGTTAAATATTTTTCTCGGTTAAGTATTTTAGTTTCTCTAATTGAACCAAGCGCATGATTGATTGTCTTAAGTTGGTCTTTTCTTACTTCTTCAATTTTACCCCCCCTACTTATTAGTTCTTTTCTGGTAAGGAATAAGAAAACACCAGTAATAAAAATCAAGCAAAAGAATACAGAAAATGAAACTAGCGGTTCATTTAAAGATAGCAAAACAAAGATGACGATTAGTACTAATATTTCTTTTGTTACATTTAATGTGCTTAAAATAGTATTTACTGAGCCAGCAACACTGCTTGTTATTGATCTTGTAAGTACAGAAGGATTATTGCTTATGTGAAAGCTATAGTTTGCGTTTATATATCTATTAAAAACTTTATTGGTTATGTTGGTTCTCATATTTTTAATTATTTTACCCTGACAAAAATAAAAAAAGGTTAAATATAAGTTTTTAAAAAAAAATACAGCTACTAATAATAATCCACCATAAATTGTTATAGTATTTTGGGATAAATTATTTATGTAATCAATTGCAAAGAAATTTGGAAATTTTTCTATTAATGTATTAATATCAACTACAATCAATATAAATACTGGAATTGAGCTTAACCCGACCATTTCTATTAATGCTGAAATTAACATTCCAAAAAATAAAAAAATTAAATATCTAAAATCCTCTCTGGATAGAATATTTTTAAAATCTTCAATCATTATATTCGTTAATTAAATTATTATCAGTTAAAATATTTTATAAAGTGTTTAAGTAATAATTGAGTTTTTATAATAACTTTAATTAATACTGTTCAATAATTGAACGTTATATCAATATAATAATTGTGATGTAAAGTATTATTTAATGTTAGGGCTGATGATTACACCACATCCACTTTCTAAACGTAAATTAGGCACACAATTAATGAATTTCAGACTTTACTAATTCTATTAATAAATATTATTAATTTTAGAATCGAGTCTAAGAAACATGTGAGATTTATATAAACTAAAAAAGATAAAAGTAATTAATCTAATTTAAAATTATCAAAAATACTAAAAAGATTAAAAGAGATTATAAAAATTTTATAAAGAAATATTTATCTGCAGGGGACAAAAATACTTTTGGAGTTGAAATAATCAAAAAAACGATTAAATTAATATACAAATTAAACTAGGAAAAAAAGCTGCCAACTGAAAAAACTTTAGTGTCCATATCTTTAACATAAAGCTTTCCTTGTTTAGACTTTATTCTTGAAATTCTTAAGACACCTCCATTTACACCAATACTAATTTCATTTTTATTAATTGAAATAATTTGACCTGGAAAATGTTCTAAAGTTTCATTAACTTCAAAAGATGTATCATAAAAAAAATATTCATTTTCTTGAAAGTATGTCCAAGCTCCTGGTTGGGGATTACAACCTCTAATAAGATTATAAATTTCTAGTCCAGATTTATTCCAATTAATTTTAGCATTTGATTTTTTACACCAGGTTTCATATGTAGCTTTTGATTCATCTTGGGCTATTCTAGTGGCATTACCTGAGGCTATTAAATTTACTGCTTCAACACATGCACTTACTCCTAAAGGAAATATTTTAGAAAAATACACATCTCCCAATGTATCCTCAGGGTTTATTGCAACTTCTTTTTGTAAAAGTATATCCCCTTTATCTAAATGGTCATTTGGATAAAAAATAGTTAAACCAGTTACTCTAGAACCAAGAATAATAGACCAGTTAATAGCACTTGGACCTCTATGCAAAGGAAGTAATGATGGATGAAAACAAATAGTCCCATTTTTGGGAATATCCCTAAAAGCTTTTGGTAAAAAAGAAGTTACATATGCCATAACACACAAATCAGATTTTAATGATTTTATCTTATCAAGCAATTTTTTATCGTGATAATTTTGTGATTGAAATAAAGGTATTTTATGACTTTCAGCATATTCTTTGATTGGATCCACTGATTTACTAATTACATCTGGTTCACATAAAACAGCAACTATTTTATGTTCTGTTTTTTCATGAAATTTTTTTAGAACACTTTCACCAAACTTTTGTTGACCTACAATTATAATTTTCATTCTTAGATTTAAATATAATGAATTTATATTACTTATGATATAATATATAAAATACAATGTTTAATTTAGAAAAAACTTTTAATGAATTGTTTCCTATTTGTAGAAGTATTACTGGAGATGGATATAGACAATCTTTTAATATAATAAAAAAGTTTATTCCTTTTAAAAAATATAAATATCAAACTGGAAAAAAAGTTTTTGACTGGAAAGTTCCAAGTGAATGGAACATTAAAGACGCTTATGTTCAAAATTTGAATGGGAAGAAAATTATTGATTTTAATCATAACAACCTTCATTTAATGAGTTATTCAACACCAATTAATAAGGTAATGCCATTATCTGAATTAGATAAAAACTTACATAGCATACCCAATCAACCTAAATATATACCTTATGTAACGAGTTATTATAAAAAAAATTGGGGATTTTGTTTAACTAACAATCAAAGACTTAAGCTTAAAAATGAAAATTATAGAGTATTAATTGATAGCTCTTTAAAAAAAGGATTTATAGAATGGGGAGAATATTTATTAAAAAAAACAGTTCAAGATAATTCAGTTAAAAAAGATACAATATTAATATCTAGTTATTTATGCCATCCTTCAATGGCTAACAATGAATTGAGTGGACCTTTAATTCAAATTCTAATTTATTTGAAATTAAAAAAGTTAAAAAAAAGAAAATTCAATTATCTATTTGTAATTAATCCAGAAACAATAGGGGCAATTTGCTTCATTCATAAGAATCTTAAATTTTTAAAAAAAAATATTCTTTCTGGGTTGATTCTAACATGTTTAGGAGGGCCAGAAAAAAAACTCTCATACAAACTCTCAAGAGAGGGTAATTCTGTATTTGATAAATATTTTAAAAAATTAGCTAAAAATAAAAAAATAAAAATTAGAAAATTTGATACTAGTGGTAGTGATGAAAGACAATATTGTTCATCTGAATGTAATTTCCCAGTTGGACAATTAGCACGAACTGTTTATGGTGATAATAAAGAGTACCATACATCAGCAGATGATAAAAAATTTGTTAGATTGCAAAAGTTTGAGAAAACAGCTAACGAAATATTTGATTTTATTAGAAATAATGAGAAACAGATTTTTTTGAGAAGAAAACAGCCTTATTGTGAGATTCAACTAGGAAAGAGAGATCTTTATCCAAATATTAACTCTCCTAATACGTGGAAAGACTCTTCTGATCAGTCTCTAAATTCAAAACAACAACTTGAAATAATAACAGAAATTTTATCATCTGCTGATGGTCAAACATCATTATCAGATTTAGATATAGTAAGTAAATATAAATTTGAAAATATAAAAAATTACTATCAAAATTTAAAAAAGAGAGGTTTGCTTTATTAAATGAATGTTAAATATAATTCTGATGAATTTAAAAAAACACTAATTGAAATTGGTCTAGCTAGAGGTGACAATGTTTTTATTCACTCTTCTTTAAAAACAATTGGTAAGTATGAAGATTTGAGTCAGCCTGATTTATTAAATATGATTAAAAACACAGTTATTGATATTATAGGTGAAAATGGTTTTTTTGCTGTTCCAACTTTTACCTTAAATTTTGCTAAAGGTGATGATTTTGATGTAGAAAATACTTCTTCAGAAGGAGTGGGGATATTTTCTGAATTTATAAGAAAGTCTGATAAAAGCAGAAGAACCTCTCACCCAATGCACTCAATTTCTATTATGGGAAAAAATTCTGATTATATAGCTAATTTAAGTGGAGAGACTGAATTCAGTAAAGGAAGTGCTTTTGATTATATGTTACAAAAAAATTGTAAAATTTTATTTTTAGGTGATAGTTTTACAGAGACTTTTTTTCATATAGCAGAAGAAAAAGCAAAAGTTCCATATAGATTTTGGAAAACATTTAAGGGTAATTTAATAAAAAACTCTGTTAAAAATAAAATTGAAATTCAATATTATGCTAGGAGTCTAGAAATAAAACCTAAACCATATATAGATGTACCAAAGATTTTTAAATTTTTAGATAATAAAAATATTTTTACTAAATCAAATAATAATAAAATTAATTTAATGATTTGTTCATTAAATTCTTATGTAGAAAACTGTTTGGCTAAACTGAAAAAAGATTCTAAATATTTTCTTTTAGGCAGTAATATTTCTTAATTAATATAACCTTATAAAGCTTGCTTTTGAAAATTTCATTATTTTTTCAGAACCAATCATTGCTGTAATTGCGTGTCTATTACCCTAGCATTTCTAAAAACTGCTATATCTGGATTCACTTTGTATAATTTGTGCAAACTACCATAGGTTTGTCTAAATCCAGAGGTGCATTCATCAAATATTAAAACTATATTTTTTTATTCAGTAATTTTTCTAATTTTCTTCAAAAAATATTACTATTAATGTAAAAAATCGTAAAGATGAATCTAGAGTAAAAAATAACCCTATAGTAAATTTAAAAATATTAAAATTAATCAAATGTCTAATCTAGGAAAATATAATTATAAAAATAATTTATCTCAGTTCTGTGAGGAGCCATATGACTTACAGAATGAAAAAATTGCTAATTAACTATAATCATTATAATTTCTATTTTTACTACTGTATAAATCAAAATTTATTGTATGTCTTAATTTAAAGTCTAATTGTTTCTTAAACATTACTTTAAATGTATCATTTTTTTGATTAAACTTTTTTATATAGCTTGGAAATATTTTCCAGAACTTATCCTCATCAAAACTTTCTCTATTATGAGCATGAGGAGGGACAAAGTTTTTATTTTTCATTAATAATTCATAAATAAATAAAAAGACTTTTGCTTTTTCTATTTTTTTCTTAGTGATTTTTGTCATTTTATGAGCCTTACTTAATAATAGCTTGTAATGTTTCAGGCTTTTGGCTTGTGTAGAACAACCAACATGCGTCATGAAGCAGTCTTCTACATTAATTGATGGTGTTCCATAAGCTGGATATTCAACGCCAGTAGTTCCATGGGAGGTAATTGCAATATCAGTATATTTCTTAAGTGTGGCATCATTTAGATCAACTGGGCACAATCTTATATGTTTATAATTTTTTTCTATCCCTTTAACATGTGTTGAAAAATTAAATTTGGATGCATAATAGTACTCAGAGGGGTGTTGCTTTATAATCCAATTTGTTTTTTTATATTTTTTAATCATATTTATTGTTTGATATGTCCATGTATAATTATCTTGAAATATATTCCTTGGCCCACTTCTATAATTTCCATCAATTAAATGGTGTAAAAATATGGTTGCGATTTTTTTTTTATTATCCCATCCAAAGAGCTCATAAAATTTGTTTTTTTCCATTACTTTCATTTGATCTTTTTGGTTTTTTTTAAATTTCTCTGGATTCCAAGTCGGTAAATGTCCAAATGTAGTTCTTGAAGACATATCTTTAGTAATCATTTTAATACTTTGATTTTTAAAATTTTTTAATACTTCATTAAAAAGTTTTTTTGATGAAGTTTTTTTCTCTGTATTTCTTTGATCAAAATTTGTATATTTACGAACTGTAAAATCATTAGGACCGTATTTAGAATAAACACTAACTTTATTAAGAAGAAATTTTTGAAAAAAAATTCCCATTGGAACAAAATTTCTTTCTGCTTGGACAAAATGAGAAATTTGTGAATTATCAAAATTTTTTTTATGAAAATCCATTGCCTTTAATGCTTCAGCAAATGCCAAAATAATTCTAAAATTAATTTTTGTAGCAGTATGAAATCCCGTATAACGCATAAAGGAGTCATATACTAAAAATCCAATTTCTATTTTATTAATTCTTAGATTAATTAAATTTCTGATGTGCTTGATATCTTTTAGTAATAAAATTGATTTAATTATATATTTACATCTTTGATAAATTCCACCAAATGAATAATAATAAAATTTATCTATACCAAAGCTTCTAAAAAAAACCTCTCCTTTGATATCTCCTTTTCTCAAAAACCCATGTGCCCTATAACCACCAAATAACTGAAGATATTTTGTAATTAAAATATTACCTGCCCCATAACCTGAGTGGCTTATGAAATTTTCAAACAAAACAATATCTTTTTTATTATTTTTAATTTTTTTTGAACTTTTCCACTGTTTTGTATTAATCTCTATAAACTTTTTGAATTCCTTTGATTTAAAAGGATTGGTATTTCTATTAAAAATAAAAGTAATAAATTTAATTAAATCTATTTTTTGAAAAAAGTCAGCTAAATATCTTATACGCGCATCTAAAATTCTTTTTTCACTTAGAATTAAACAGGCAAAGAAATTGTATAAAAAAAACATATTTGCGTTTAATTATACTAAATATACTTTGAATTCTATTAGTTTTTGAATAATCCATGCAGCATTATTCAATTATTTAAAATTGAAAGATTCAATAAGCATTTACAAGGTAAATTAAATCTACATATATTTTGTACTTATGATTTATTAAAATGAAACTTCTTTAAAAGAATATAGAGCTGACAGTAATGTAAGACATTCCACATCATAAGAAGATGTGAACTTTATTTACCCACTAAAAGCTGATATTAATTTATTATTAAAAATTTACTTAAATTTTAACAAATCTTTTTAATTTTTTTCTTTGAATTTTCTCACAATCTAAAATTTGTTTTTTTTTATAAGTTAGCGTAGTGTAAATTGTTTGTAAATCTCTCGAAAGTTTACTTAACCCTGGTGGCTCTAGCGATGCTGCGTGGTCAGTTCCTTTCCATGTTCTATCTATAGTAAAATGTCTTTCAATATAACTTGCTCCTAATACGTAAGCTGCTATGTCAGGCGCTATTCCTAAATGATGTCCTGAAAATGCTATACTAGAAATCTTATTTTTTAATAATGATTTTTTTTTAGAAATTTCTAATAAGTTTAAATTGGTAAAATCACTTGGATAATCAGATGTGCAGATATAAAAAACAGTATCCTTATTTCTCTTTTTTTTAATCAAAAAAGAAAGAATTTTTTTAACTTCTTTGTCAGTAGTCATTCCTAGAGATATATGAATTTTACCTTTATAATATTTACATAGATGGTTTAAAAGTTCAAAATCAAGATTACATGCCGAGGGAATTTTTATGTAATCGGATGATATTTTTTGCTTACAAACTTTTTCTGCTGATTTTAAATCCCAAACAGATGTTGCATATTTAATTTTATTTTTTTTACAAAATTTCATCAATTGTTTATGTTGGTTGATACTAAATTCGAGGTATTCTCGATGAGCACCATAAGTTTTTCCATACGAGTTTTCTGGTACTGGATGTGGCTTTCTATAATCATCTCCGAGAAGGTATTTATTATCTCTTATCTGAAATTTTGCATATTGAGCCCCACAATTTGCAGCAGAAACAATCAATTGTTTAGCAAGATTAATATCACCTTTGTGATTGCAACCAATTTCAGCAACAAGAATTGGTTTGTGATATATATTATTCATGAAATCTAAAAATATTTGTATAATACCAATAAGATCTAAAAGCAAAGGTATTATCAATAAAAATATAAAGAAGATAAATGGCATCCCCTTAATTTGTTTTACTTTGAATTCTTGCTTAGAAAGTAAAATATTTGATAAAATTATCATTGTTTCAGATAGCAAAAAATATCTTACCTATATAAAAAAATTGTTAATAAGAAATCAAAATGTAGTTTTTTATTTAAGAAGTAAAAAATCAGCTACTGATAAATCACCTTCTGAGTACGTTTTGGAAGAAGTTATAAAAAATAAAAATTTAAAAGATAATAGATGTTTTTTTATTCAAGCAACATCACCACTTCTAAACGAAACTGATATTATCTCTGCATATAAAAAATATAAAAAAGATAAACTAGATAGTTTATTTACTTCGTATCTGACAAAAAAATTTATATGGGAAAAAATTAATAACACATATGTATCATTGAGTTATAATTATAAAAAAAGAAAGATGAGACAAGATCATAAATTAAGTCATGTAGAAAATGGTGCACTATATATTTTTGAAACTAAAAATTTGCTACATTCAAAAAACCGATTACATAAAAAGATAGGGACTTATATAATGCCAAAAAATAGATCTTTAGAAATTGATGGATTTGCGGATATTAATGACCTTAAAGTAATTTTAAATAAAAAAAACAATTATAAAAAAAAGATATTAAAGAACTTTAGGATTATTTAAACTTAAGATTAAAAAATAAAATACTTTGCTTATTTTTTAATCACAATTAATACTTAGTATGAAATAAATAATTTTTTAGGCGAGACAGCTTTTAAAATCTGTAGAATTTTACAGTTATAATTATTGTTTATTTTAAATATGAATAATCTTTAATGTCTTATAATTTTTGATAAATTCCATTTTTATAAATATTTTTTTTATTTTTATTTTTATTGATTAGATGTGTATCGACTATGCTTCTTGAACGGTTATTATATATAGAAAGTATTTGTTTATTACTGTAATTTGGATTAATTATTTTTTTTATTTGTTCCATATATTCAAAGGATGAAATTATAATCGCATCATAATTATTATGGATGTTAGTTACTGAATTTAAAAATTCAATTTTATTTTTAGATTTTAGGAAATCATTAAATGGTAATTCAAAATAATCTATGGCTCTATTTTGTAATTTATTTTTATGAGTTTTGATCAATGCCGCCGTGTGATCATTTGTACCAATTAGTAAAATTTTTTTATTTTTATATCTTTCTAAAATAGTACAAAATATTTTAGACGGATTGTAAATTGCCTCGTAAATAGCAAGTTTATTTTCATTTTTTCTTCTAATTAAAAATTCTTTATGACTAAAACTTTTCATAAACTTTTTTAATAAAAGTTTTTCTCTATTAATGATTAATTTATTTCTGAAAGTTTCTAGTTTTTTTATAATTTTTTTTGAATTTTTAGGTCTATAAATTAATTTATCTTCAATTATCAGATAGTCTATTTTAGTTTTTAAAAAACATAGCAAAGCATCTAATGGGGTTTCAACCAAAGGTTCACCAGCATCATTAAATGATGTATTTAATAAAATAGGTACTTTTGTTATTCTATGAAAAGCCTTAATTAAATTATAAAATTTTTTGTTTTGAATTTTACTTACAGTTTGAACTCTTGCTGTGCCATCAATATGAATGGCAGAAGGAATTGTATTAGGCTTTTTCGATTTAGCGACCAACAACATATAGGGAGAAACTGTTTTTAAATCAAAATGTTTATCATATTCATCTTCTAAAACACTTGGAGCAAATGGCCTAAAAACTTCCCTATGTTTAACCTTTTTATTTATATAATCTCTCATTTTCACATCTCTTGGGTCTGCTAATATACTTCTATTGCCTAAAGCTCTTGGCCCATATTCACTAGCCTCAGAGAGTCTTCCAAAAATTTTACCTTTTGATAATAAAGAGGCAACCTCATCATCCTCATTTTTTTTTGATTTAATTTTAAATTTTTTTAATAAATTATTTATTTCTAAATTTGAGTAATTTTTACCTGTATAAGCATTATCAAAATTAATTTTAAATTTCTTATTTTTACAATATTTGTTTACAGCACCCCAAAGAGCTAAACCAAAAGGAAGTCCAGCGTCAGAACATGCAGGAAATACAAACATTTTTTTAAAATTGGCTGCATCATAGAGTTTTTTGTTGGCAACTGAATTTAGTGCTACCCCACCTGCCAAACATAAATTTTCTGATTTAATTTTTTTTTGTATATCTTTTCCTAAGTGAACCATTATTTTTTCTGAAGCATCTTGTATATCGTAGGCGATGCCTGAAAAATATGGGTTTAAGTGATTTTTATTTTTACAAAGCTTGTGTTTTTCCTTAATCGGATTTGATATATATTTTTTGTCAATTTGATTTAAAACATCTTGAAAAGGTTGTCTTTTCATAAACTGACTAAAATCAGTTTTAATGCCATCTAATTTGAATTTTATTTTTATTTTACCTTTATGCTTTTCTCCATAAGGAGCTAAACCCATTGTTTTGCCTTCACCACCAGTACCTAAGTTTAAAATACGGCTTGTAACTGCCGCATATGCTGAGCCTATGCCATATTCTCTATAATTTTCTATTTTGGTAATTTTATTTTTAACTCCATGATAATATGTTGTTGTTTCTAAATCAGAACCTTGACCATCTACTATTAATATTGCTGACTCTTTAAAATTACTTGTGTAATAAGTACTTGCTGCATGAGCTAGATGATGATCAATTTGGATAATTTTTTTTTCATCAAATTTAAATTTTTCTTTTATATAGTCAAACATAGAATAATTATACGAAGGTCCAGATCTTTGCCATTTTTTTACTTTATTCCAATCGGATATCATTAGGTCTATTCTATTTAGATTATTTATTTTAAAATACTCCATACAGTAATTAATAGAATGAATTGGAAAGGTATAAGGATATTTTTTTCTAATTAGTCTTTCTTCAGAAATACAAACATACTTAATTGAGTTATCTATAGTATCCAGTCTTACTATGGATGCTCCAGTATCATGACTAGCAATGCTTTGGATTCCTAATATGTATTTTATTGCCATTCGCGAGTCATATTATTTTAATCTATTAGATTATATTATTTATAAGATCTTCTAATTATTTTTCATCTCTTTTTTTAAACGTTCGTACTCTCTTATTTTTAATTTCATAAAATTAATAGTTAGTTTTGCTCTATATGTAATACCCCTGGGTGTTAAGATGTATATGTATTTCAATTTTTTAGGATTTTTTTCAAAATTTGATATTTTAATCAAACCTTTTTTTTTTAAAGCAACTAAACAATAATTTAGCTTTCCTAAACTAAACCCAAGTTTACCTGCAAGCAACCTTTGGGTTGGGTTCTCAACCTTATCTAATGTTCTTAAAATATTAAAATGGTCTTGATCATCTTGCATAAAAAACTTTCACAACAAGATATACACGCTAAAATAATCTTGTAAATATGATATTGTTCAATAATTGAACAATAGTTCATGTCTTTTCTAAGGTTTGGCTCAATATTTTAAAAATTTACATAAAAGTGATAAACTTGTTAAAAAATACGTATTATTTACATGGAGTCTTTGATTTAAAAAAAATTTGAACAAGTACCAGAAAATAATAAATAAAATATTGTAAAAATATTGTAAAAATATTGTAAAAATATTGTAAAAAAATTGAAAAATAGATTTAAAATATCGATTATAACAGTTACGAAAAATTCAGAGAGATTTTTTCAGAAAACTATTGATAGTCTTTCTAAACAAAATTATAAAAATTTCGAGCATATTGTTATAGATGGAGCTTCAACTGATTTAACATTAGATATAATAAAAAAAAATTCAAACAAGATTACTAAATGGATTAGTGAACCTGACCAAGGATTATATTATGCGATGAATAAAGGGCTTAGTTTATGCACTGGAGAAATAATAGGTATTTTAAATTCTGATGATGTCTATTTTCAAGATACACTTTCAATAGTAAATGAATATTTTAGTAAAAATAAAATAGATTTTTTATTTGGGAGTGTAATTAAACATAAGTTAATGCATGGTTTTCATCCGAAAAAAATACTCTGGACATTTGGTTTTTATACAGCTCATTCGGTTGGTTTTTTTATAAAAAAAAATTCTCAAGACAAAATTGGTCTTTATAATACAAAATATAAGTGGTCAGCAGATTATGATATTTTTTATAAAATGATTGTGAAGCATAAAATGAAGGGTATGGCGACTAAAAAAAATGAAGTATTTGGAAATTTTAGATTGGGTGGCTTGTCATCATCTATTAAATATATTGATTTTTTAAAAGAAAATAATCAAATTAGATTAGACAATGGTCAAAATAAAATAGTAGTTTTTGCAATTTTTTTTTTGAGAATAATACGTAACTTCAAAAGATTATTTAGATGATAAAAAAAATTCCACAGACAAGCATAATTATTGCTTATTATAAAAAAAAACAATTTTTTGAAGAGACCATAAATTCTATTTTAAACCAAACATATTCCAATTTTGAAGTAATACTGGTATATGACGATGTAGATAGGGGTGAACTTAATTTTGTAATAAAGATTCTTAGTAGATTGCCTAGTTATAAAATTATAGTTAATAAAAAAAATATTGGTGCAGGATTATCAAGAAATAAGGCCATACATTTTTCTAAGGGACAGTATATAGCTTTTTGTGATGCTGATGACTTGTGGCATAAAAAAAAACTAGAGTTGCAGATTACTTTTATGAAACAGGAAAAGATTAATTTTTCTCATACATCATATAAAATAATTAATAATTTTGGAAATACCTTTGGATATTTTAAGATAGCAAAAAAACTAAATTATAAAGATCTATTAAAAAGTTGTGATATAGCAACCTCATCAGTTGTAATTAATAAGAATATATTAAAAAAAGAAAATTTTTTTTCAAACTTTACTACAAAAGAAGACTATGCTTTGTGGTTAAAAATTGCCAAAAAAGAAAATGAGTTATATGGAATTAAAAAAGATTTATTATTTTGGAGATCGGTACATAACTCATTATCAGACTCATTTTTTCAAAAATTATTTGATGCATATAAAGTTTATAGATTTAGTGAAAAATATAATATTATAACCTCAATATATTTTGTTATTAGACTTTCTTTGTTTGCTTTAATAAAAAAAATAGATATGTATCGATAAATTATGATGGATAGATTAACACTAGTAATACCTGCCAAGAATGAGTCAGAATCTCTTCCAATAGTTTTAAAAGAATTAGAGTCTTTAAAAATCAAAGTTAAAGTCATAGTGGTTATTCCAACTGAAGATGATTTAACAAAAAAATCAATTGAAAATTTTGATTGTAAAATTATTGAAGAAAATAATGGTAAAGGATATGGATACGCTTTAAGAACTGGGATAGAGCAGGTAGATACCGATCTTTTTTGCATTTTTAATGCTGACGGATCTTTTGACCCAAGATATTTAAATAACATGTATGATGCTCTCAATCAAAAAGATGTAGATTTTATTTTTTGCTCTAGATATGAGGTTAATGGTGGAAGTGACGATGATACTTTTTTAACATATGTTGGAAACAAAATATTTACTTTTTTATGTAATATTTTATTTAGATTGGGTATAACTGACGTTTTATATACTTACGTAATGGGGAAATCAGAAAAGTACAAATCGCTAGACCTAAAATCTAATGATTTTTCTTTTTGCATAGAATTACCAATAAAGGCAAAGTTTAATGATTTCATTTTATCAAGCACCCCATCTTATGAACGATCAAGAATTGCAGGCATTAAAAAGGTTAATGAATTTAGAGATGGTTTTTTTATACTGATTTCTATATTAAGAATATTAATCCTTAGGAAATGAAAAAAAAAATAGCATTAATAACTGGAATAACAGGCCAAGATGGATCGTATTTAGCAGAACTGCTGTTAAAAAAAAATTATATAGTTCATGGCGTAATTAGAAAAACATCATCCTTTAACACATCAAGAATTGATCATATATATATAGATCCGCATAATAAAACAAATTTTTTTTTACACTACGGTGATTTAACAGACAGTAATAGCATCTATAACATTATAAATACCATTAAGCCTGATGAAGTTTATAATCTTGGTGCTCAAAGTCATGTGGGTGTATCGTTTGAAAACCCAGAATATACCGCAGAAGTTTCCGGCATTGGAACTTTAAGGATATTAGAAGCTATAAGATTTTTAAAAATGAAAAAAATAAAATTTTATCAAGCAAGTACATCAGAATTATTTGGTGAAACATATGGAAAAAATATTTTTGATGAAAAATCTAAATTTCACCCAAAGTCTCCATACGGTGTAGCAAAACTATATTCATACTGGATTACTTCAGTTTATAGAGAATCCTATGGACTTTTTGCTTCCAATGGAATTTTGTTTAATCATGAAAGCCCAAGAAGGGGAGAGACCTTTGTAACAAGAAAAATAACAAGATTTTTGACTAGAAAAAAATTAGGTTCTAAAGCAATCCTTTATTTAGGAAATATAAATGCAAAAAGAGATTGGGGCCATGCAAAAGATTATGTTGAAATGCAATGGAGATTACTGCAGCAGAAGAAACCAGATGATTTTGTTATAGCAACTGGAGAAGCGTATAGCGTCAAACAATTTATTGATACAGCATCAAAAATTCTTAATTTTAAAATTATTTGGAAAGGAAAAGGTCTACAAGAACGAGGATATCTAGTTAACAAAAATAAAAAAGAATTAATCATTAAAATAGATAAAAAATACTTTAGACCAAATGAAGTTAATTACTTAAGAGGTAATTCTAAAAAAGCTTTTAAAAAACTTAATTTTAAACCAAAATTTTCATTTAAAGGCCTTGTTAAAGATATGATTGCAAGTGATTTAAAACTAGCAGAAAAAGAAATTCTTTAAATCTTTAATGGCATTGATTCAATTATTAGCCACATCATTAGGAATATTTTTTTTAATTAATTATGTTGCCGTTAAGTACAATTTATTATTAGATAATAAAAAAAGTTCAATTCATAAAATTTTTATAGACAAGAAATCAAATCCTCCATTTACGGGTGGAATCTTTATTTTATTCTCTATATTATTTTTTTTGCCAAATATTGAAATAAATTTAAAAATTTTTATTTTTTTAATTTTTATGAGTGGCTTCTTGTCGGATATTCAAATTTTGAAATCAGCCAATTTTAGATTGGGCATTCAGATAGTATTAGTGCTTGTTGCGGTAATAATTTTAAATAAATATGTTGAGTCTATTAGGTTGAGCTTTTTAGACGACCTACTAAAAAATAATTATTTCAGGTTACTCTTTACGTCTTTTTGTATTTTAATAGTAATTAATGGAACAAATTTTATTGATGGATTAAATACACTAGTTATTGGATATTATTTAATTATCCTTATTTGCATAAGCAGTTTTTATAAAAATGATGATTTTTATTTAGTGAGCCATCAAATGATTATATTTTTTTCCGTAATTCTTTTTTCTTTATTAATTTTAAACTCGGTAAATTTTTTATATTTAGGTGATGGTGGTGCTTATCTGTTAGCTTTTTTTGTATCGATAATATTAATTGATTTATCTACAAATTTAGGGAGCTCCACACCCTATTATGTTGCAAATTTACTTTGGTACCCAGTTTACGAAAATCTATTTTCTATAATTAGAAAAATTAAAAATAAAAAATCAGCATTAAAACCCGATAATCTTCATTTACATCAATTGATTTATCTAAAAATTAAAAATAAATTAAACCACAATGCAAAAATTATTAATACTTTCTCAGGTATTGTTATTAATATTTTTAATTTAGGTATTATTATTCTGGCAACTCAAAACTACACAAGCACAACATTTCAAGTAATTTTATTGTTGTTTTCAGTAACCATTTACAGTCTTATTTATATAATCTTACAAAAGAGTTTACAAAAATAAGATTAAGGTAAAGTTACTTTTTAATTAATATACATTGTCCCATGAAATTGTTAATAAAATAAAATTGTTTTTTATTTTTTATTTTAATTTCGTTTACAAATCTAGTAACCTGCTCAACTCCAAAAATTCCATAATCATCAAAGATAATAAAGCCACCTTTTACTAATTTTTTCTTAACATAATTGTAAGAGTTTTTAGTTGATCTATAGGTATTCACATCAATATGACAAAGTTTTAACTTTTTAATATTTTTTAACTTTTCTTTATTTGGAAAATTTTGTTTAAGGATTTTAATTTTTTTTAAGTTAAAGGTTTTAATATTTTCTTTTAATTCTTCAATACCAGTAAAAACAAACATACCTTTTTTGTGATATTTTTCCTCCTCATGGAAACCAGAAAAAGTATCTATTAAGTATGTATTTCCTTTTAAGTTTATTTTAGACATCATCATGCCTACACCACCACGCATGCAGCCTATATCTAAAATGTCGCCATTAATATTTTTTATTTGTTGCAAAATACTATAAATTGTAAAAAATCTTTTTTCGTCAAGCAATGTTAATAAGTTTAATTGTAAATATATCTTTACAAATATATTATCTATCTTCCATGGCGCGTATGTAGCCCTTGATATGATTATTTCATTATATCTCACATCCATATCTAAAAAAATTTTTAATACTAAAAAAATTAATTTTGAAATAAAACTAGCAATATTTTTGATAAAAGCTATTTTTCTATTTCCATGTGGATGTCTAATTTTCATAAAATAGGTAAATATATTAATCTAAATGATTTTAAAAGTTATTTATATTATATTTAATATTTAAGCTTTTTTAGATTGTACAGATTGGAAATATGTAATTTTTTATGGATTAAGTAATATATATTGTTATTTATAACAATATTTTAAAACTAATAAGTTAATATTCATTTAAATGAAAACTAAGGCATTATATATCTACATACCCACAATTTTACTCACGCTAATAATTTCTTTCTTTTTAAAGTTTGATATTTCAAATGGAGGCTCCTCAAGAGACTTATATTATCATTGGAGTTATATTGTAGCCTTGAATCAAGATATAAGTATTTTATTAGATTATAACCATACAACCATAAATGGATTCAGCCAACATTACCCATTACACCATCTAATCATTTCAAGGTTTGATTTTTTATCAACTACACAAGAAAATTATCTAAATTTCTATTTTATTTTTTCAGTTTTTTTACCAGTTTTGTTTTATTATTGTCTTGAAAATAGATTCCCAGAACTTGAATTTAAAAAAAAAATATTTATTTCATCAATTGTTTATCTTCTGCCAAG
>Ga0209830_10001869_pt1 | contig 17788 bp, 20 predicted proteins | sample ArcticOcean_MG_C_12_FD_187439 | JGI IMG/M metagenome (GOLD analysis project Ga0209830, IMG submission 187439) | Marine microbial communities from western Arctic Ocean - ArcticOcean_MG_CB8_130 (SPAdes) (version 2) | ecosystem: Environmental > Aquatic > Marine > Oceanic | place: Arctic Ocean...
AATTAAAAAAAATATATTTTTAAAGAAGGAGGCATAGTTAATATGTTTCCACATACTTCACATGTTGAATCAATTGCTGTTTTTGAGGTAGATGAGTAATATAAAAAAGTACATAGTAGTTACTTTGGCTTATTGTCTTCTATTGACCGGCTGTTCAGATTTAAATACAGAAAATATTATTTATTTTGGCATTGCTCAAAAGCCACAAAATTTAGACCCAAGGTTTCAAGCCGATGCTGCGTCCGAAAGAGTTTCTAAGTTACTTTATTCCTCTTTATTCAATTTTAATAAAAGTTATGAGATTAAATCAAATATAGTAGATTGGAAAAAAGTTACTCCATTAAAATATAAATTTAAAATTAAGAAACAATTACCTGTATTTCACCATGATAAAAATATGGGTATTGACGACATCATTGCTACATTAAATAATTTAAGAACCCAGGAAAAATCACCTTTTTATTTAGAGCTAAATAATATAAAAAATGTGATTAAATTATCTAATGTTGATTTTGAAGTTAATTTGTTTAAAGAAGATATGAATTTTTTATCCAGATTGGTTTTTTTTATATTGCCAGAGGATTTACTCAATAAAAATCATAATTTTTCAACCATCCCCGTTGGCTCCGGGCCATTTAAATTCATAGAGAAATACCCTAATCTCAAAATACAAAGAAGAATAGATTCTCAAATAATTGAGCTAGTGAATATCAAAGACCCTACTGTTCGAGTTTTAAAGCTTTTAAATGCTGAAATTGATTTATTACAAAACGACTTGCCTCTAGAAATGATTAAGCTTCTGGAGTCTGAAGATAAAATTAGCACCTTAAAAGAGCACGGTTCAAATGTTTCGTATATTGGTTTTAATTTTAATGATTCATTATTAAAGCAACAGAAGTTTAGAAAGTCTTTAACGTTGGCGGTTGATCGCCAATCATTAATAAAGCATTTTTTAAATGATAAAACTAGGCTAGCAGAGCAAATTTTACCACCGGAGCATTGGGCCAGTGAAAAAATTAGTTCTTCAAATTACAATCCTAGTTTGGCTAGACAATATATTAAAGAGCTTGGAATTAACGATCCGATTATACTTACATTAAAGACTTCAACTGACCCTTTTAGAGTAAAGATTGCAACCTTAATTCAAAAAGAATTTCAAAGTATTGGTGTCAAATTAATTATTAAATCTCTTGATTGGGGAACATATTTTAAAGATATTCAGGCAGGTAAATTTCAATTATATGGCTTAACTTGGGTAGGTATAAGAAATCCAGAAATCTATGAAAAAATCTTTAACTCTAAATTTATACCACCAAAAGGTTTAAATCGATCAAGTTATATTAATCAAGAAATGGATGAACTTATTATTAATGCAAAAAAAATAAATCTATGGGACAAAGTGATTAGTAAAGTAAACACAGACAATGCCTTTATGCCTTTATGGTTTGAAGGAAATTTTGCTGCGTTTAATAAGAATATAAGTGGTTATTATATTAAGAATGATGGAAGTTGGGATGCTTTGAAAACTGTTAGGAAGAATTATGTCGACTTTAATTAATGTATCGATTAAGTTGCAACAACTTACTTTAGTTAAAAATAATAAGCTAATTAAGTCTTGTTCAGTATCGACTGCCTTTAAAGGAATAGGCCAAAATAAAAATAGCTTTCAAACTCCGATAGGTCTCCATTATATTCGGGCAATGATTGGTAAAGACTTGCCACCATTAAGTGTTTTTGAGTCCAGAAGGCCTACTGGTGAAATATGGCGCAAAAATAATAGAGAGCTAAAGCCTAATCATGACTGGATTTTATCCAGGATTATGTGGTTGTCAGGAAAGGAGTTTGGAATTAATCGTTTAGGTAATTCTGACACAATGCAAAGATATATATATATTCATGGTACTCATGACGAAGACAAGTTAGGAAATCCCGTGTCTCATGGTTGTATAAGAATGTCGAATAATGATGTTATTGAGCTTTTTGATTTAGTATCCGCAGGCACGATTGTCCATATTCATGAAGAATAATTTTCCATTAATATTTTTTTCGTCTTTCCTTCAGGTATTGGGTATCTTTATCATTACTTTTTTGATTTTACATTTATTGCCAGGAGATCCGATTCAAGCTATGTTAGGAGAGTCAGCAGCACTTTCTGATCAAGTTAAGCTTCGGGCAGAGTTAGGACTAGATCAGCCAATATACAAACAAATATTTAATTCAATTTCACAAATAATACATGGGGATTTTGGTAATTCTATTTTAACTGGCGTGCCAATTAGAGAGCAAATAGTTTTTGCTATGAAAAATACTTACATCCTTGCACTAATGGCTTTATCCATTGCAATTACATTCGGAATTACTGGGGGAGTGGTTGCTGCTAAATATAGAGGTAGTTATTTAGATAAGATAATAATTAATTGCAGTTTATTTTTCATATCAATACCACACTTTTTTTTAGGCCCATTATTAATGCTTTGTTTATCAATTTGGCTTGGGTGGTTACCAATAAGCGGAATGGATAGTCCATTTTCTATTGTATTGCCAGCACTAACTTTATCTCTTGGTATGTTGGCTATTATTATCAAAATGACTAGAAATTGTATGATTGAGATTATAGATTCTGATGCTGTTAGAACCGCAAGAGCAAAGGGTATGAAGGAATGGTCAATTACTATCCATCATGTATTCCGATTAGTTTTAATTCCATTAATTACCATCATTGGGATGCAATTTGGATCCTTGCTATCTGGAGCTATCATTACAGAAACATTATTTAGCTGGAACGGGCTTGGGTTGCTTTTAGTAAACTCAATCCAAATGAGAGATTACCCCATCACCCAAGCTTGTATTTTTGTTATTGCTATTTCTTATGTTTTGGTAAATTTATTTACCGAAATTTTATACAAAATAGTTGACCCAAGAATGAGGAATATTTAGATTTGAAAAAATTAGTTTTCTTGGTATGTTTCTTTTGGGCAATAGGAATAACTATAAAATTAGTTTCTAATTTTGATTCAAATCAAATGATATTTGATGAGATTTTGATTCAGCCAAATTTTTCATCTTGGTTAGGCAGAGATGATTATGGGAGAGATATATTTCATCGGTTGGTCGATGGCTTTCTAAATTCTTTTGAAATAATCCTTATCGTCACATTACTATCAAGTTTTTTTGGGGTTGCAATTGGTGTTATCTCAGGATATTTTGGTGGAAAACTAGATCAATTCTTGAGGTATATAACTACATTATTTATGGCCTTCCCCGGTATATTGCTTGCCATTGCTTTTGCAGCTATCTTAGGCCCAGGTAAATTTAATTTAATTTTTGCCTTGTCAATTGGCGGCTGGGTTGGTTACGCAAGGCTTGCAAGAGCTCAAACTGTACTAATTAAAAATCTAGATTTCGTTAAAGCCTCTGAATCAATGGGTAGTTCACATAAAATAATAATAATAAATCATATCTTACCATCTCTTAAGACACCATTAATCGTTGAAGGTACTTACGCTCTTGCGGGTTTAATTATTGCAGAGGCGAGTCTTTCATTTATTGGTTTGGGTTTACAAGCACCGATGGCTTCATGGGGAGGGATGATGAGGGACAGCGTAAGATTTTTATTAGTGTCGCCTCACTATGCTTTGTTTGTTGGTCTAAGTATCATGTCCTTAGTATATTGCATTAATTTTTTTGGTGATTATTTTAATCAAAAATGGGATATTAAAAATAATGAAGACTAATAACTATAAATATTATGATTTAGTTATGGCCGCTTTTGTAACGGTTTTAATTACAGCTAACATAATTGGACCAGCTAAAATTTCACAGTTAGACCTTCCCATCTTTGGAACTATTACCTTTGGTGCTGGTGTTTTATTTTTCCCGATAGCATTTATTTTTGGGGATATTTTAACTGAAGTATATGGATATGCGGCATCTAGAAGGGTAATTTGGGCAGGGTTTGCAGGGTTAGCTTTCGCTTCTTTTATGGCATGGGTTGTTGTTGCCCTTCCACCTGCGCCTTTCTGGAAAAACCAAGAAGTATACGAAGTTGCTTTTGGCTCTGCATGGAGAGTTGCTTTAGCTGGCCTTATTGCTTTTGCTGCAGGTGAATTCGCTAATTCTTTTGTTATGGCTAAGATGAAAATATGGACAAAAGGTAAGAAATTATGGACTAGAACCATTGGCTCAACTGTCGTTGGGGAAGGAATTGACTCCATTCTATTTTACCCTCTGGCCTTTTATAATTCCGGAGTTATTCCTAATGAAATGTTAATGTTAGTTGTTGTTGCACAATTTTTAGCTAAAACAGGAGTTGAAATAGTATTTACTCCAATCACATATAAAATTATAAAATTTTTAAAAACAAAAGAAAAAATTGATTTTTATGATACAAAAACAAACTTCAACCCATTTATTTTTAAAGGTTAGGAACTTTATATAATGACTTGTTTGATGATCGATATTGAAGGGTTAGAGTTAATTAATTCTGATATAAAAAGAATTAAGCACCCATTGGTTGGAGGCATCATTTTATTCGCCAGAAATTATCAAGATAGATCTCAGCTCATAAAGCTTATTATTTCTATCAGAAAAATAAAAAAATATATTCTTATCGCCGCTGATCACGAAGGTGGTCGCGTTCAAAGATTTAAAGATGAATTTACTAATATTCCCAAAATGAGCATTTTTGGGAAAATCTACCAAACAGATAAAAAATTGGCGAATAAAGTTGCTAAATTATCTGGTTGGGTCATTGCTGAAGAGCTTGCAGCGGTTGGTATTGACTTTAGCTTCACTCCTGTTTTAGATGTTGATTATGGCACTAGCTCAGTTATTGGAGATCGAGCTTTTCATCAAGATATTGATACTATTAGTGAATTAGCGAGCTCACTTGTTGAGGGGTTGAATATTGGAGGAATGCAGTCTGTAGGCAAGCATTTTCCTGGTCATGGATTTATAAAATTTGATACTCATTTGGAAACAGCAATAGATTATCGCACTTTAGAAACCATCCAACAAAATGATATGTTAACTTTCGATAGACTTATTAACAATGGCGTTAAGGGGATTATGCCCTCACATGTAATTTATCCATTATGTGATCAGAATCCAGCAGGTCTTTCAGGTTTTTGGCTTCAAGATCAATTAAGAAATAGGTTAGGCTTTGAAGGCGCAATTTTTAGTGATGATATAAGTATGCAGGCTGCGCAAAATTCTGAAAATAATATTACATTAAGAGTTAAAAAAGCATTAATTGCAGGATGCGATATGATACTTGTATGTAATTCTCCAATTGAGTTAGATGAGTTGATTGGGGAGTTGCAATGGAGGCCAGACTTAAAATCTCTTGAAAGACTTCAAGCAATGAGGCTAAATAGGGATATGCACAACTTAACTTGTTGCAATCATAGCATTGACGAAGCACGTTCAATAATTACAAAATTATAAATATAATAGATTTATAGTTTAAATTCTCTTGAACTTTATACTCATAAGCCTTATCCTATTATTGTATTATTAAATTTATAAGGATTTTAACTACCATGCAAAACAATTTAGATATTGCAGCACAATCGCAATCAGCATTAGCTAGTAATAAGGTTTTAAGAAATACTTATGCATTATTGGGAGTTTCTTTAATTCCAACTGTTATAGGTGCTTTGATTGGGATGACTATGAATTTTGGCTTTGCAGCTCAAAGCCCAATTTTATTTTTTATACTTACCCTTGGAGCAATGTTTGGAATGTTTTATTTAATTAGAGCCAACCGAAATAGCAGTCTTGGCGTAGTGTTTCTTTTAGGCCTGACATTCTTAATGGGATTAATGCTCGGACCAATTTTACAAGTTGCCTTTAGCTTAAGTAATGGCGGTCAAATTGTCGGATTAGCTGCAGGTGGAACAGCATCTATTTTCTTAGTTTTATCTGGTATTGCAACCACAAGCAAAAGAGACTTTTCATTTATGGGTAAATTCTTAATGATTGGTTTAATGCTTCTAATTTTGGCTATGGTTGTGAATATTTTCTTTCAAATACCGGCAATGTCATTAGCAATATCTGGAATAGCAGTACTTATTTTTTCTGGGTTTATTCTTTACGATGTTAATAGAATTGTAAGAGGCGGTGAAACTAATTACATAATGGCTACTCTGGCATTATATTTAAATATTTATAATTTATTTGTTCATTTACTTCACATTCTTATGGCAGTGATGGGAAATAGAGATTAAAAACTATTAGTGTTTATTAAAAACCGTGATTTTTTTCACGGTTTTTTTTCTTTTATTTTTAAAAAAATCCTGCAAAAGTTTTTTAGATTCTCTTTCTAAGACCCCTCCATGAATAACGCAATGATGATTTAATTCCTTATTCTCCTTGAGGTTGAGAACACTTTCACAAGCACCTATTTTATAATCATAAGCCCCAAATATTAAATTACTGATTCTTGCATGAAATATGGCACCAAGGCACATAACGCAGGGCTCAAGTGTTACATAAAGGCTACAATTAAGAAGCCTATAGTTCTTCATATATTGCCCAGCATCACGAATAGTTAAAATTTCTGCGTGTGCACTAGGGTCATGGTTTGCAATAGATAAATTATAGCCACTAGCAATAATTTTATTTTGATAAACTAAAACTGAGCCAATAGGAGCTTCATCAGCTTCAAAAGATAGTTTTGCTTGCTTTAAGGCCTCGCCCATAAAGAACTCATGTGTTTTCTTATCGGTCATTTGTAGAGTTAAAAAATTATTGAATTTTTAACGTTAATAATGTCATAGTTATTATAATGATTATTATGAATTGAATATTGTTTTAATATCAACAGTTTTCAGCTAAACTTGGGCTACAGAAATTCTTCCACGCAATTAAGAAAAATTAATGAAAAAAATAGCTACTACTGAAGTGCCAATAAATGATGTAATTGCTCAAAGATGGAGCCCTCGTGCTTTTGATTTCAGTTATTTAATTTCCAAAGACGAAATTAAATCATTATTTGAAGCCGCAAGATGGGCGCCATCTTGTTATGGAGACCAACCCTGGCAGTTTATTTTGTTTAATAAAGAAGATGCAGCTACATGGTCTAGTGCATTGAATTGCTTGTCTGTGGGCAATCAAAATTGGGCCATGGATGCATCAATTTTAATTGTGGTTTGTGCTAATAAAAACTTTAATCATAATAATGAACCAAATCGCTGGGCACATTATGACACTGGGGCGGCTGCAGAAAATATTTGCTTACAGGCTACCAGCATAGGCCTATCTGCTCATCAAATGGGTGGTTTTGATCAAGATAAAGTTAGAAGTTTATCAAATATCCCTACAGAATTTGATATCCTTGCTTGTATGGCTGTAGGAAAAAATTTAAATGAATCTAAGTTGAGTAAGATTCAAAAAGACAAAGAAGGGCAGGCGCGTTCACGAAAGCAACTTGAAGATATTTATTTTATTAATAAATGGAAATAGGATACTTATGACTAATTTAATCACACTAACAGAAAATAATTTTAAAAATACAATTGAAGATAACGAGTTTGTTATAGTCGATTTTTGGGCTAAATGGTGTAAGCCATGCGTTGCATTTACACCTATATTTGAAGCTGCAGCTAAAAAAAATAAAGATATAATTTTTGGGATGGTTGATATTGACAAGGATAAAGTTATTGCTGATTATTTTCAGGTTGCAATTGTCCCTGCAGTCCTATTTGTTAGGGATCGAGCCGGAATTCATGCACAAGATGGTGAGCTTGGAGCCCCAGCATTTGATGAAATGATCAAGTGGGCTCGTGAATATGACATGAAAGAGGTAAAAAGCTATATGAAAGACATTGATAAGAAGAAGTAGTTAAGAAATATCTTTAAGAAAATTAATTGGATCAATTGACTCACCACCTTTTCTTATTTCGAATAGAAGCTTAATTTCATCAGTCCCAGTTTTTCCCATAGTACCAATTGATTGGCCTGTTTGGACAGTTTGCCCTTCATTTACAAGTATTGCTTGCTGGTGACCATAAACACTTAAAATATTTTTCTCATGCTTGATAATAGTTAATTTCCCATAACCTGCTAAATCTTCCCCCACATAAATAACTTTTCCTTCTGCAACAGATCTAATTTCTTGACCTTCTAAACCTAATATCTCAATCCCTTTTTTATCAGCAGCCTTATTGAAGGCGGAGGTTAATTCGCCATCTGTTGGCCATTCCCATTTTTTTTGATTTTTAGCCTTTAAGGCAGATAGTTTTTTTGATTTTTTAATTGATTTTTTTGAATATACCTCACGAATAACTTTTGGGTGTTTGATTTTAATTGGGTCCCCAAATTGAAATTCAACTTTTGGGTCTTGTTGGCTAATTTCCTCACTTATAAATATATTATCTTCAATTATCTCCCCTTCTTCGAATGGTATTGTCTTTGTTGAATTATCTTGAATTTGGTTTTCAGGGTATTCACGTTTCTCTTTAAGAAGGTCAAATCTTATTTGATCACCTGGCTTTACAAAATAAGGTGTTTTTAAACCATTCGATAGGGCTACCTTTTTATAATCAAGGCCACACTTTAAGCTTATACTAAAAATTGTTTCACCTTTTTTCACAGTGTAAACATCAGAACATCCTTTACTAATATTCTTCCTTCCGTCTTCCACTGGGGCAGGAAATTGAGATGCACAACCAGATAAGAAAAGTGACAACAATATAAATAATATTTTTTTCATTTTATTCTTTTATCCATTCTTCCATATTTTGTATATTTTTATGGTCAGTTAAATCACCATGAATAGGTGTAATTGAAACCATTTTATTTTGAATCGCATTAAAGTCTGTACCAGGACCACCATCGTTAGGCTCTCCTGCAGCCCCAATCCAAAATAATGTCTCCATATTCTTTTCTTCACCTTTAATTGCAGGTTCAGCCGCATGCCTTTTCCCAAGCCTTGTTATTTCAATTCCTTCTAAACTATCGTAAGGAATATCTGGGACATTAATATTTAATAAGGTAGAAGTAAACTTTTTTTTATTATATAGCTTAATTAAGTCAACAGTTACTTTTGCAGCCGTTATAAAATTTTTAGGGTTATTGTTACCCATTGATACTGCAAAAGATGGAATCTTTAAAAGATAGCCCTCCATTGCGGCAGCTACTGTTCCAGAATAAATAGTATCATCACCCATGTTTGGTCCATGATTAATACCCGATACAACTAAATCAGGAGTAAAATTTATTAAGCCAGTAAGGGCAATGTGAACACAATCTGTTGGTGTACCATCAGTATAATAAATATTATCATCTACCTTCGTTACTTTGACTGCTTTATCTAAAGTAAGAGAACTGCTGGAGCCACTCCGATTTCTATCAGGAGCAACAACTATTAGATCAGCAATCTTCTTTAATTCATTAATTAGAATTTGGATCCCAGCTGCTTGATATCCATCATCATTTGAAATTAATATTTTCATAATTTACTTGTAACCTTACAAAAAAACATAGTTGATGTAAAAAAGATAACAGAGAGAATGATCTGGTATAGAGCCATAGACTGAGAAACGCCAGTTTCACTGTAAAAACGGACAATACCTTCAATAAAAAAAAGTAATATAAACATACTTGACCATTGGTAGGTATATCTATTCTTTTTTAAGATACCAGATAATGGGATTAAGAGAATTACAGATTTAATAACCATTAACGATCCTTCACTACTGAGTGGATTGTAAAATATTTCCCAAAGTAAATTTAATATAATTAACCCAATTAAACTTAAAGATGCGCTAAAAAAAAGTTTGTTCATTTGTTAAGTTTTAAACTAATTTCTCCCAACCTTATACCTTGGGCAATGCATAATTTTTTTTCATCAGCAGAAATAGCATGCTCATTGTTATTGGTACTAACGTGGCTTGCTCCATAGGGCGTTCCTCCAGAGGTAGTTGTTGCTAATTCAGGGAGTGAGTAAGGGAGGCCGAGTAAGATCATCCCCATATGGAATAAAGGAATTTGCATGCTTAATAGAGTAGATTCATTTCCCCCATGAAGTGAGCTAGAAGATGTAAACACACAGGCGGGTTTATTCTCAAGAGAGCCATTTAGCCATAACGGAGTTGCAGTTTCAATAAAGTACTTCAATGGTGCTGCCATATTTCCAAAGCGCGTTGGGCTTCCGAGTGCTAGCCCGGAACAATTCTTAAGATCATCTAGCGTGCCATACAGTGAGCCAGAATCTGGAATTGAGGCTGCTTGTTTTTTTGTATCAGGAAAAATCTCTGGCACTGTACGTATTTTTGCCTGAGCACCATCTACTGAGTTAATTCCTCTAGCTATGAGTGACGCCATTTCTTTTACAGAACCACTCTTTGAATAATATAGAACTAGTATTTCATTCATTTAAATTTTTTGGCTAATGATACAGCTACCCCAATATAATTTTGCGGGGTTAAATTTAAAAGATAGTCCTTATCTTCCTTTGACAGGTTTAAAATTTTTATAAATGAATGTAATGATTCTTTGTTTATATTTTGATTTCCTCTAGTCAAACTCTTGAGCTTTTCATATGGATTTTTTATTTTATTTTTTCTCATAACTGTTTGAATCGGCTCAGCAAGAACTTCCCATGCTTCATCAAGGTCCTGACTTATTCTGACTTTGTTTATTTCTAACTTAGTAAGGCCTTTTAGACATGATTTATAGGCTATTAAGCTAAAACCAAAAGCTAAACCAATATTTCTAAGGACTGTAGAATCTGTTAAATCTCTTTGAAGTCTTGAAATTGGGAGTTTTTCAGAAAAATGTTTTAGTAATGCATTAGACATCCCTAAATTACCTTCAGAATTTTCAAAGTCAATTGGGTTAACTTTGTGGGGCATAGTGGAGGAACCCACTTCATTTTTAATTGTTTTTTGTTTGAAATATCCTGTGGAAATGTAAACCCAAATATCTCGATTAAAATCAATTAAAATAGTATTAACTCTAGAAATGATATCAAAAATTTCTGCCATAAAGTCGTGTGGCTCTATTTGAGTTGTGTAAGGGTTGTAGACTAGACCAATTGAAGTAATAAATTCTTTAGAAAACTTTTGCCAATTTTTTTTAGGATAGGCAGATATATGCGCATTAAAATTTCCAACAGCCCCATTTATTTTACCTAGCACCTCTTGTTTTTTTAGCTGGATAATTTGCCTTTTGATTCTATATCCAAAATTAGCAAATTCTTTCCCCATTGTTGTTGGGCTAGCAGTTTGTCCATGTGTTTTTGCAAGCATAGAAATCTCTGAGAATTTAGTTGCGTAAATACTCGTCTGTTTCAAAATAGACTCAATGGATGGAATCAGAACGGCGTGCAAGCTTTCTCTTATCATTAATGCATAGGCAAGATTATTTATATCTTCCGAAGTGCACGCAAAATGAATAAACTCATTAACCTTAATTATTTCTTTATCATTTTTGAGTGAATCTTTAAGCCAGTATTCAATAGCCTTTACATCATGATTAGTAACTTTTTCAATTTTTTTTATAGCCTGGGCATCTTTTTGGCTAAAGTTCTTAACGAGGTGATTTAATTTAGTGATTAATTTAGTAGAAAATTTTGGGACCTCTTTTATATCTTTATCTTTACTCAGAGCTATTAACCATAATATTTCAATTCTAACTCTATTGTGAATTAGGCCATACTCACTAAATATATTTCTCAAGGGATCGGTTTGAACGGAATATCTTCCATCTATTGGAGAAATTGCAGTTAATGCAGAAATCATAAGGCACCCTTTAAATTCATAAATATATTTTACATTAAAAATGAATTATTTTTTTATGCTGGTTAGATTTATTTAATATTTGGGAAATCCTTTTATTTGATTTAAAATAAAGGTATTCAGCTGTAACAAAATGAAAAAAAAGGAATTAAATGTTAGATTTGTATCTATCTGATGAAATCGAAAGACAAAGCCAAGGATTACCGCCACTCCCTCTAAATGTAGAGCAAACTGCATCATTAATAGAATTATTGAAGAAAGATGCAGCCAAAGACCCTAATTTACTTTTAAGTTTGTTAGAAAATCGAGTTCCAGCTGGCGTAGACCAAGCTGCATTTGTAAAGGCTGCTTTTTTAAACGATTTGGCTAAGAATAATACACATTCACCCTACATTACTGATGATTATGCAATTAAGCTATTGGGTACTATGTTAGGTGGTTATAATGTTCAATCCTTAATTGCATTATTAGAAACTGACAAAGCTGACCAAGCTGCAAAAGCTCTATCAAAAATAATACTTATTTTTGATGCGTTTTATGATGTAGAAAAATTACACAAGGGTGGTAATAATTACGCCACAAATTTAATTAAATCATGGGCGGAAGCGGAATGGTTTACCTCTAGCAAACCCATCCCAAAAACTCTTAAAGTTATTATTTTTAAAGTTGATGGCGAGATAAATACGGATGATTTATCCCCAGCTCAAGACGCATGGTCAAGAGCAGATATACCTCTCCATGCTAATTCTATGTTTATTAATAAAATTCCAAATATATTTGAAATAATAGATAAACTTAAATTAAAGAAGTTACCGATAGCATTTGTTGGCGATATAGTTGGAACAGGATCGTCTCGAAAATCAGCTATAAATTCTTTGCAATGGCATTTTGGTGAACAAATACCATATATGCCTAATAAAAATTCAGGCGGAATAATTCTGGGCCACAAGATTGCACCTATTTTTTTTAATACTGCTGAAGACTCTGGTGCGCTCCCAGTTCAATGTGATGTGTCAAAATTAAAAACAGGGGATATAGTCAAGATAAATCTAAAAGAAAAAAATATTATTGATGAAAATGAAAGTGAATTAACAACCTTCAAACTTGACCCGATCACAATTTTAGATGAGCTAAGAGCTGGCGGTAGAATACCATTAATTATAGGGAAAGGGCTTACAGAAAAAGCAAGAGCCTCATTAAAATTAAAACCTTCAAATAAGTTTATAAACATAATTCCTCAAGATGCATCAAATAAAAAAGGGTTCACATTGGCTCAGAAAATTGTTGGGAAAGCTTGTGGGGTTCAAGGTATAAGACCAGGAGTTTACTGTGAACCAAAAATAAATACTGTTGGCTCACAAGACACTACGGGGGCAATGACTCGAGATGAGCTAAAAGAATTAGCATGCCTTGGGTTCTCTGCTGATTTGGTAATGCAAAGTTTTTGTCATACTGCAGCCTATCCAAAGCCAGTCGATATTGAATTACAACATTCTCTTCCTGATTTTATCAGCAGTAGAGGAGGCGTTTCACTAAAGCCAGGTGACGGTGTTATTCACTCTTGGCTTAATAGAATGATTTTGCCAGATAGTGTTGGGACCGGAGGTGATTCACATACAAGATTTCCAATAGGTATTTCTTTTCCAGCTGGATCAGGTTTAGTCGCCTTTGCAGCAGCAATAGGAGTTATGCCACTTGATATGCCAGAATCGGTTCTAGTTCGCTTTAGCGGAGAGATGCAACCAGGTATTACATTAAGAGACTTAGTTAACGCTATCCCATATTTTGCAATTAAAAAAGGTGAGCTGACCATTGGTAAGCAAGGTAAGAAGAATGTATTTAATGGACGTATTCTTGAAATCGAAGGTTTACCAGATCTTAAAGTAGAACAGGCTTTTGAATTTTCTGACGCATCAGCTGAAAGATCTTCTAATGGATGTTCTGTTAAATTAAGTAAGTCCCCCATAATTGAATTTTTAAATTCAAATATTGTACTAATGGAAAATATGATCTCCAATGGTTATCAAGATCCTAGAACATTAAAAAGAAGAATTAAAGCTATGAAAGAATGGTTAAAAGAGCCAATTTTATTAGAGCCAGATAAGGATGCTGACTATGCTTATATTTTAGATATAGATTTAAACAATATTACTGAACCTCTAATCGCTTGCCCTAATGATCCAGATAATATTAAGACCTTATCGGAAGTTGCAAATGATAAAATTGATGAAGTTTTTATTGGTAGTTGCATGACCAATATTGGCCATTATCGCGCTGCTGGAAAAGTTTTAGAGGGAAATAATGATATTAAAACTAAATTATGGATTGCTCCTCCTACTAGAATGGATGAATCACAATTAAAAAAAGAAGGAGTTTATTCAATCTTTAATTCGGTTGGAGCTCGAACTGAAATACCTGGCTGTAGTTTATGTATGGGAAATCAGGCAAGAGTTGAAGATGGTGCTGCCGTTTTTTCAACTAGCACAAGAAATTTTGACAATCGAATGGGTAAGGATGCTCAAGTATATCTTGGTTCTGCTGAATTAGCAGCTTTATGCTCTCTATTGGGCTATATACCATCTAAAGAAGAGTACCTAAAATTGATGGCTGAAAAAATTGATAATAAATCAGATGAAATTTATAAGTACCTAAATTTTGATCAGCTTACCGACTACACAAATACCAAAGTGATTGAAATAAATCCAGTTTCATAAATTCACATGGAATATGATGCCAGCTGTAAAGATTGTAAGAGGTTAAGTTCTTTCTTAACCCAGGTAAAAAATAAAAATCCAGATTATTTTTGCAAACCAGTCCCTTCTTTTGGCCAAAAAAATTCCCCTTTTCTAATAGTTGGACTAGCTCCAGGTATGCATGGAGCAAATAAAACAGGAAGACCCTTTACTGGAGATCATGCAGGGATCTTACTGTATAAAACTCTGTATAAATTTGGATTTTCTAATCTCGAAACATCCAAATCTGTTGATGATAATTTAATATTAAAAAATTGCGGCATTACTAATGCAGTTAAATGCTTACCACCTGATAACAAACCTAATCATCAAGAGATTAACAATTGTAATAAATTCCTTCAGTCTGAAATAAGCGAATTGAAGCAAGGATCAATTTTACTTGCATTAGGGCTAGTTGCTCATAATGCAATTATGACAGCATTGAATTTAACCAAAAAAGAGTATAAATTTTCTCATGGGGCAAGACATAACTTACCAAATAATTTAGTTATGTATGATAGCTATCATTGTAGTCGTTACAATACTCAGACAAAAAGATTAACAGAAAAAATGTTTCACGAAGTATTTTTATCAATTAAAACTGAAATGGAGAAATAAATGCCTTATATAAATGTAAAACTCGCTGGACATTTAAATAAAGATCAAAAAAAAGAAATTGCTAAAGAAATGACTGATTTAATGCAAAGAGTAGCAAATAAGCCGGCATCTTATACCTATATCATTTTCGAGGAAGTTAAAGGAGAAGATTGGGCCATTGGGGGAAATTTGTTGGGGTAGTTTTGGAGCATTTAAAATTAAAAATTAAAAATTTTCCTAATCTACCTGGAGTTTATCGAATGATTAACTCTAAGCTAGAAGTTATCTATATAGGAAAAGCGAAAAATTTAAAAAAAAGAGTTGCTTCTTATTTTGTAAAAAATCAATCAAGCCCTCGAACAAGGTTAATGGTTAGCAATATTAATTCGATTGAATTTACAATTACCAATACGGAGGCCGATGCATTAATTCTTGAAAATAATTTAATAAAAAAAATACTACCTCGATACAATGTAATTTTTAGAGATGATAAGTCTTATCCTTATCTTATGATTACAGGCGGTAATTTTCCAAGATTAATGTTTCATCGTGGCTCTCAGAAAAAAGAAAACCAATATTTTGGACCATTTCCAAACTCAAATGCTGTTCGTCAAAGCATCCAACTACTCCAAAAAGTTTTTATGTTAAGAACTTGTGAAGACTCTGTTTTTAATAATAGAAGTAGGCCCTGCTTGCAGCACCAGATCAAAAGATGTACTGCTCCTTGTGTTGGGTTGGTAAGTGGTTTTGATTATGAAAATGATACAAAACAGGCCGCCTTGTTCTTAAAAGGGAAAGACACTGAAGTTATAAAAGATCTAACGAATAGAATGAATAAAAGCTCCGACGAATTTGATTTCGAAAGAGCTGCTGTATTTAGAGATAGAATTCAAAGCTTAAGACAAGTTCGGTTGAAACAGCTCGTAAGTGATTTTAGTGAAAATGATGCAGACATTATTGCGATATCCGAAGACCTTGGTCAGGTGTGTGTTAATTTGGTTATGATTAGAGGTGGGAGGCATCTTGGGGATAAAAGTTTTTTTCCTAAGAATTCTGTAGAGCAAAACATAGAAAATATAGTTGAGGTATTTTTAACTCAATATTACGACCAAAAAGCACCGCCTCCAGTTCTAGTGATTGAACAAAATTTTGATATTAGCCTTATTAATAGCTTTTTTTCCTTAAAACAATATCCTCCAATCAAAATTATCTCTAGAATGTTAGGAGATAAAAAAATGTGGTTAATGATGGCAAATAGAAACGCTAAAATTGCTCTCACTCAAAAAAATAATGAGCATGCTAGTCAGGTTAAAAGAATAAAGGCTTTTAGAAAGCTACTAAACCTTCCTGAACAGGTAGATAGAATTGAATGCTTTGATATCAGTCACACTATGGGCGAGAGGACTGTCGCATCTTGTGTGGTTTACGACAAAAGCATGATGCAAAATAAACAGTATCGACGTTACAATATTAAAGATATAACGCCAGGCGATGATTATGCTGCAATGCGACAAGTATTAGAAAGAAGATATAAAAAAATAATTTCAGAAGATCTTGTTAAGCCAGATATTATTTTAATTGATGGCGGTAAGGGTCAACTGAGCGTGGCAATAGATATAATGGAAGAATTAGGTATCTCTGATATTATGCTTGTTGGAGTATCTAAAGGGCGCTCAAGAAAGTCTGGTACCGAAACATTATTTACTTCTGATGGTGAAGTTTTAGATGGTATTGATCAAAGTAACTTAGGCTTTCATTTGATTCAGCAAATTAGAGATGAAGCTCATAGATTTGCTATAACCGGACATAGGGCTAGAAGAGATAAGGCAAGAGTTACATCTTCAATTGAGGAAATTGAGGGCATTGGACTTAAGAAACGAAAAAGTCTTTTGGTTTACTTTGGGGGGCTTGAGGGTGTAAAAAATGCAACCATTGAAGAGCTTATTCTTGTAGAGGGAATTAGTAATAAAATAGCTGAAGAAATTTTTAATTTTTTTCATTAGGTATTGTAAATTTATGATGATGAATATTCCAAATAGCCTTACCCTGTTGAGGATTGCATTGATACCATGTCTTATATTGATTTTCTACCTATCAGATAATACCCTCTCACCATATCAAAAGAATTTGACCGCGACATTGATATTTTTATTTGCCGCAATAACTGATTGGTTAGATGGTTATTTAGCTAGAAAGCTAAATCAAGCTTCAGATTTTGGAGCATTTATTGATCCAGTTGCAGATAAATTAATTGTAATTGCAGCATTAATATTGCTTGTTGAGTTAGGCCGCGTTGAGTCAATAATCGCATTTATTATTATAGCTAGGGAGTTTACAGTTAGCTCACTTAGAGAGTGGATGGCAATGCATGGAAAGTCAGGCAGTATAGCTGTAGCATTTGTCGGAAAACTAAAAACAACAATGCAAATGATTGCAATATTATTCTTACTTTATTATGAAAATATTTTATTTCTGCCAACTGCATTAATAGGAAAAATTCTCATTTATATTGCGGCCCTATTAACAATTATATCGATGATTTACTATCTAAAAATAGCATTTAATATATTAAAACAAATGAAAGGTCGATAAACAAGATTGACAGGTTACAAAAAGAAGCTAAAATACTGCCTTCTCAATGCGGGAATAGCTCAGCTGGTAGAGCGATACCTTGCCAAGGTATAGGTCGCGAGTTCGAACCTCGTTTCCCGCTCCATT
>Ga0209830_10001877_pt1 | contig 17735 bp, 19 predicted proteins | sample ArcticOcean_MG_C_12_FD_187439 | JGI IMG/M metagenome (GOLD analysis project Ga0209830, IMG submission 187439) | Marine microbial communities from western Arctic Ocean - ArcticOcean_MG_CB8_130 (SPAdes) (version 2) | ecosystem: Environmental > Aquatic > Marine > Oceanic | place: Arctic Ocean...
CGGGTTATGAGCCCGACGAGCTGCCAAACTGCTCCACCCCGCGATCGATACAACTAATATTTGGAATATTTCGTTGAACTCAGCGTCAGTAACGCCGAGAGACGCGATTATAGCAGTGATATTTCTTCTGTGTCAAACACTATCTAGCTATTTATTACACTTTTATTACTTTTTCTTACTAAACCCTATTTAATCAACTAAAAAAAAGGTTTATTTTACTAAAAATCGGTTAATTTTCTTCACAAAATTAACTGGATCATCCAATTGTGCTCCTTCAGACAGCATTGCTTGATCAAATATTACTGATGTATATTCGTCAAAATCATCTGTGCCCTCAAATGTTTCTAATTTTTCAATTAATTTATGCTCTGGATTAATTTCTAGGATTGGCTTGTTATCAGGTGTGTTTTGTCCCGCAGCTTTGAGAATTCTCTCCAAGTTGCCTGAAATATCGTTCTCACCAACCACCAAACAAGCTGGGGAATCAGTCAGTCTATGTGTAACTTTTACATCCTTTACTTTGTCGCCCAGAGAGATTTTGATTTTTTCGATTAGAGTTTTAGCTTTCTCCTCTATCTTTTTCTTTTTACCTTTTTCACTTTCATTCTCAAGTTTACCAAGGTCTAGGTCTCCTTTGGCGATTGATTGAAACTTTTTGCCATTAAAATCGGTTAAATTTGAAATAAGCCATTCGTCAACACGATCGCCCAATAGCAGAACTTCAATACCTTTCTTTTTAAATATTTCTAAATGAGGGCTATTTTTTGCCGCCATAAATGAATCTGCAGTTATATAATAAATTGGTTCTTGTTCTGGCTTCATTCGCCCAATATAACTATCAAATGATGCACTTTGCTTATCAGAGTCATCGTGCGTTGTGGCAAATCTTAATAGTCCCGCAATTTTCTCCTTATTAGCAAAGTCTTCTGCTGGACCTTCCTTCAAAACACGGCCAAACTCATTCCAAAATTTATCATAGTCTTCAGAATTTTTCTTTGCCATATTTTCGAGAGAAGAAAGAATTTTTTTGACAGTCCCAGAACGAATAGCTTCAACCGCTTTGCTATCTTGTAAGATTTCTCTTGAAACATTTAATGGGAGATCGCTACTATCGATAACTCCTTTTACAAAGCGTAAATATTGCGGCATTAACTTCTCAGTTGCTTCCATTATGAAAATACGTTTAACATACAGTTTGACACCTTGGTTTCGTTCTCTATTATCATACAAATCAAGTGGAGCTTTACTTGGAATGTATAACAATGAAATATATTCTTGATTTCCTTCTACTCGGTTATGAAAATAAGCTAATGGGGGCTCAGAATCATAAGAGAGGCTTTTATAAAACTCGTTATAGTCTTCGGCTTTAATATCTTTTTTATTGCGAGCCCAAATAGCTGAAGCATCATTTACAGTTTCGTCATCATTAGTTTTTATTGTTTCGCCGTCTTTGAAGTCTGTTTTTTTCATGATTATTGGCAATGTAATATGATCAGAATATTTTTTTACGATCTCTCTCAAGCGCCAATTATCTAAAAACTCTTCTTCGTCTTTCTTTAATTTCAATGTAATAGCTGTCCCGCGTGATTTTTTATCAATTGATTCAATTGTAAATTCACCGTCACCCTTTGAAACCCATCTAAAAGCATCTTTAGAACCGGCTTTTCTTGTTTCTAAGGTAACTTGATCTGCAATAATAAATGAAGAATAAAAGCCCACACCAAATTGCCCGATTAAATTAGCATCTTTAGCTTGATCTCCGGAAAGCTTATTTAGAAATTCCTTTGTCCCTGAGCGAGCAATAGTTCCTATATTATTGACAATGTCATCTCGATTCATGCCAATACCATTATCACTAATTGTGATAGTTTTATTCTTATTGTCATAATCAATTTTAATTTTTAACTCAGAATCATCTTCGTACAATTTACTATCATTCAAGGCTTGGAATCTTAATTTATCGGCTGCATCACTGGCATTAGATACTAACTCACGTATTGCAATTTCTTTATTGCTGTATAACGAGTGAATCATTAACTGTAAAAGTTGCTTAGCTTCTGCCTGAAAATTTAATGTTTCTTTTTGTTTTGCCATTTTAAGATTATCCTAAATTAATTAATTGTTTGTTTGATTGATTGATGTTACTTATAGTGGGGACTAAAAAAAAAATTTCAATAGAAAATTTCAAAGATTTGATAATACATACGATGCTGCCATGAATGCGAAACTTGCTGTTACATTAACATTAGAGCCATATCCCGCACAACTTAATCCAACAGGTGATTTTTTTGATTCAGTTTTTTTTGGCTTTATTGCGGTTTCAGAAGAAAAAACTGTGGGTATTTTAAATTTACGCTTGGTTAATTTAATTTTTTTATTAAAATGCTGTCTAATTTTAGTCAATAATGGATCACCAAATGTTTTGGCTAGTCCATCTAATTTAATTAACTCAGGATTAACTTTACCGCCAGCTCCTCCAGTCATAATAAATGGGACTGACTGCTCTAAGCAAAACTCGGCTAATAAAATCTTTATTTTTGTTTGGTCTATTGCATCAACTACAAAATCAAATCTCTTAGAAATCAAATCAGGTATATTATCTTCTTCTAAAAAAAAATCATGGCACTTAATTTCGCATTCGGGATTGATATCTAAAACTCTTGCTTTCATTGCATCTACTTTAGATTGACCGATCGAACTATCCATCGCATGAATTTGTCGATTGATATTTGACTCGGCAATATGATCCATATCAATTAAAGTTATTTTTCCTATGCCATTTCTTGCCATCGACTCTACAACCCAAGATCCAACCCCTCCTATACCAATGATACATACATGAGAAGATTGAAAAATTTTAAACCTCTCTAATCCATACAATCGAATAACTCCGCCAAATCGCCTACTATTGTCTTGGGAATTAATACTCATTATTTCTCAAGGACAACAAATGCAGCAGCAATATTCTTTTCGTCCGAAATTGACAAATGGCAGTGCTTTATATTATGACTTTTTACCAGCAAAGTAAGTTCTGGTACTGTTTTAATTTTTGGCTTACCAAGTGTGTCATGAACAACTTCGATAGATTTAAAGTTTACTGGTGACCTCATTCCAGTTCCTAATGCCTTAGCAAAAGCTTCTTTAGCTGCGAAACGTTTTGCAAGAAAGTTTTCTTTGCCTTCAGTTTTTCTATAAGTGATGAGCTCTTGAGGAGTTAATATTTTTTTTGCCAAAGCAATACCATGCTTATGTAAAGCCTCCTTAATTCTTTTTACTTCAACTACATCAGTACCAATTCCATAAATCATTTGGAGGCCTGCTTTGTAATTATTTTTTTCATATCTTTAATGGCTTTTTGCCAGCCAACAAAAAGAGCTTCAGCAACGATGGAATGGCCAATATTTAATTCATAAATATCATTAATCGCTACAATTGCTTGAACATTGTTATAATGAAGTCCATGTCCAGCATTAACAATCAAGCCAGCTTTGTTTGCAAAATTTACAGCCTCTCTAATAATGGACAGCTCTTTTAATTTTTCAGCTTCATTTTGAAGGTTTGCGTAATGACCTGTATGAATCTCAATGACTGGAACATTCATCCTAATCGCTTTTTCAATATGTTTTATATTAGGAGCAATAAAAAGTGACGTCCTGATGCCACCCGATGCTAAGAGAGCACAAGCGTCCTTGAGTAAGTCATAGTTATTTATAATATCTAATCCACCTTCAGTTGTTCGCTCTTCTCTTCTTTCTGGAACTATACAAACATCTTGAGGCTTAACATCTAAGGCAATTTTAATCATCTCCTCAGTAGGGGCTAATTCAAGATTCATTTTTGTTGTTAGAAGAGGTTTTAGCTCATATAAATCTTTATCCTGCATATGTCTTCTGTCTTCTCTTAAATGTAGAGTAATACTATCAGCCCCTGCATGCTCGGCATCCAAAGCAGCTTTTACTACGCTGGGGTAATCTGTTCCTCTTGCTTCTCTGATAGTTGCTATATGATCAATATTTACACCGAGTAACATATCTTTAATCGCCTTGTAGATTTGTGAAAAGTTGTTTTGAATTTAATGGCTTGTCTCCTAAGTAATATCCAATTAAATACCGCATTAATTGTTTGCTTTGTAATTGAGTATTATCTTCTTCATATTCCCCTTCTGCCATATCTAATAAAGTTTTCCCAAGAATCTTTACTCCATTGTTAGTTTTTGATGTCTCGGATGCTCCATATTCAGCCTCGTAAATGTAAGGCATATCAGAAACAATTGGATCTCCATTCTCATCTTTTTTTAAGGGAACTTCGTATCCTAATTCTTGAAGAAATTTAAGCTCGAATTTTCTTAAAGCTATCTCCAGGTTTTCCCCATCAGCTAATATCTTCATCGTGTGATGATAAAAATTAAAAAGCTTTGGGTAACTATCTTCTCTAGGCAATAGTCTTATTATTAATTCATTAATATAAAAGCCGCAAATTAATGCATTACCATCAACTTGAAGGAATTTATCGCACCACTCAATATTATGTAAAGTCTTTATTTCTCCCCTGCCAGACCAAGTCGCTTGAAGCAATTGAAATGATTGAAGCATTCCTCTCAGAGAGGATCTAGGCCTTCTTGCACCTTTAGCAACAACCGGAATTCTTCCATGCTCTTCGGAGAATAATTCTGCAATAAGGCTTGTCTCCTTAAATGGATAAGTATGCAAAATGTAGACATCTTGGTTTTCTTGTTTTGAGTTCGTAGCCACTATTTTAAAGACCTAATGATTTTAGTGCTCTTAAATCGTCAGACCACCCCTTTTTCACTTTGACCCAAGTTTCAAGCCAAACCTTTCCACCAAAAAGCTTTTCCATATCTATCCTAGCATTTGTTGATATTTCTTTTAGCCTTGCTCCCTTATTCCCTATAATCATGGGTTTATGAGCATCTCTTTCAACTATGATTGCAGCAAATATTCTTCGAACATTGTCATCATGCTCAAACTTTTCTATTTCAACAGCAACAGAATAAGGAAGTTCCTGACCGGTAAGTCTAAAAATTTTTTCTCTGATTATTTCTGCGGCCAAAAATCTTTCATTTTTATCTGTAATTTGATCTTCTTCATAAATAAAATCTTGTTCAGGCAGAAAGTTTCGGGTGCACTTTAAGAGTTCGTTTAAATTATTTCCTTTTTTTATACTTGTTGGAATTATTTCCTTAAAAAGACTATTTTCTTTAAAAACATTAATCAATTCTAAAATTTTTGTTTTTTCTTTAAGACGATCAACTTTATTAATAACAAGTATGATGGGTGTGTCCTCTGGAATCATTTGTAAGATTTTTTTATCAACGTCCGTCATTTGACGAGGCTCAATCAAGAAAAGAATTACATCAACTTCCTGTAAGGCCTGTTTCACAGTTTTGTTTAGGTTCTTGTTGAGTGTGTTTAAATGCTTTAATTGATAACCAGGTGTGTCTACAAATATATATTGTGTTTCAGGTGTTGTGTGTATACCTAACAATTGATAACGAGTTGTTTGGGCCTTTCTGGATGTAATACTTAACTTTGTGCCTAAGAAATAATTTAGCAGCGTTGATTTTCCGACATTTGGTTGGCCAACTATCGCTATAGTTCCACATTTTTTTTTCATAAGTCAGTATTATTTTTTAATTTTTTGATTGACTCTTCTGCAGCACTTTGTTCTGCAACTTTTCGACTGGCTCCTTCGCCCTCGATACTTAAGCCTAATTTTGGAATTGAACAACTGACTTTGAAATGCTGGTTATGGGCTTCGCCCTCAACTGAAACTACATTATATTCTGGAAGGGGTATTTTTTTTGCCTGTAGCAATTCTTGAAGTACCGATTTCGAATCTTTTTGAATATCATTAGGATTAATTGCATCAAGTCTCTCTTGGTACCATCCTGTGATTAATTTATTTGCGCTACTTATTCCACCATCGATAAATACAGCTCCTATAATTGCCTCTACTGAATCTGCTAAAATAGAAGGCCTCCTCCACCCAGAACTTTTTAACTCTCCTTCTCCAAGAATTAAGTAGTCACCAAGATTTAAAGCTATACCAATTTCACTTAAAGTAGCAGACTTAACTAATTGTGAACGTAAGCGACTTAAGTCTCCCTCAGGCAATAATTTAAACTCCTTAAATAGTGATTCTGCAATTATAAAATTTAGAATACTGTCTCCAAGAAATTCTAATCTCTCATTATTTTTACCTTGAAAGCTTCTATGGGTAAGTGCTAATTCTAACAAGCCTTTATCGTTAAATTGATATTTTAAAATCTTTTCTAATTGCTCTATATGCCTGCTATCCATTCTTATTTTATCCAGGTGCCTATTCGATTAAATTGAGAAAAGTTAAGCCAAATAAAAAATGCTTTTCCTACCAATAACTCATCAGGAACAAACCCCCAAACACGGCTATCTGATGAATTATCCCGATTATCTCCCATGGCAAAATAATGCCCCGCAGGAACGTTAAATTTATAATTACCACTCGGCACGTCATGGATTAATATAGAATAATCGCCCAGTGTTTCAACAAATTTCGTAGCTTCCATCATTTCATTTTCATTGAAGGCATAGGTGTATTTTTCTTGAAGAATTTTTTTTATATGTACCCCATTGATAAAAAGATCTTTATTCTCATATCTTATTTCATCTCCAGGCAACCCTATGGCTCTTTTTATATAATCAATCGAGGGGTCTTTTGGGTAATGAAAAACAAAAACATCTCCACGGTTTGGTTTTCCGACTTTTATGAGTGTTTTATTCCATACTGGGAGACGAATACCGTATTTAAACTTATTAACAACTATAAAATCACCGGCAATTAAAGTAGGCATCATTGATCCTGAGGGGATTTTAAAAGGCTCAATAATAAAAGATCTTATGACAAATACCAAAAGTAAAACAGGGAAAAAGCTCTTTCCATATTCAACAATCAATGATGGTTTTTGCTTTTTTGGTCGGACTCTTTTAAGGATTAAAATATCAAGAAAGTATATTAGCCCGGTAATTATTGTTGCCGCCATTAATAATTTTACAAACATCATTTTTCATCGACCTTTAAAATTGCAAGGAAAGCTTCCTGAGGAATTTCAACATTACCAATCTGCTTCATTCTTTTTTTTCCTCTTTTCTGTTTCTCTAATAATTTTCTTTTCCTTGATACATCACCACCATAACATTTAGCCAAAACATTTTTACGCATTGCTTTCACAGTCTCTCTGGCAATTATATTAGCGCCGATTGCAGACTGAATGGCGACATCAAACATTTGACGAGGTATGAGCTGCCTCATCTTTGATGTCAAATCTCTACCTCTATAGATACTATTAGCTCGGTGAACGATTAAAGAAAGTGCATCCACTCTTTCCCCATTAACCATAATATCTAATTTTACCAAATCTGAAGGGCGAAATTCTAAAAACTCGTAGTCCATTGATGCGTAACCTTTGGAGATTGATTTGAGTTTATCAAAAAAATCAAGAACAACTTCGCTTAGAGGAATCTCACAGGTAATCATGACTTGCCGACCTAAATACTGCATATTCTTTTGAATTCCTCTTTTCTCGTTTGTTAACGTCATAACTGGTCCGACATAATCATTAGGTAAAAGAATTTTTAAATTTATAATTGGCTCTCTAATTTCTTCTATTACAGACAAATCTGGTAATCTTGAAGGATTCTCAATCATTTTAGTTTCACCATCTTTCAATAGTAATTCATAAATAACGGTTGGTGCAGTTGTGATTAAATCCATTTCATATTCGCGCTCAAGTCGCTCTTGAATAATATCCATATGAAGCAATCCAAGAAAGCCGCATCTGAAACCATAACCCAAAGCGGTCGAGTTTTCAGGCTCAAAATGTAAAGAAGCGTCATTTAGCCTTAGCTTTTCAAGTGCAGTTCTTAAAGCTTCGAATTGGTTTGATTCGATTGGGTAAAGCCCAGCAAATACTTGGGGTTTTACTTCTTTAAAGTCTGGAAATGCCTCAGTCGCTTTATTTTTTGAGAGTGTAATCGTATCTCCAACTTTGGCATTATCTAATTCTTTTATTCCACATATTACAAATCCAACCTCGCCCGCGCTTAATAATTTTTTATTTAAAGCTTTTGGGGTGAATATACCAACTTGTTCACAAATAAATTCTGAGGCTGTTGCCATAAGATGAATCTTATCTTTTGGATGCAATTGCCCATCGACAACCCTCACAAGCATTACAACACCCACATAATTGTCAAACCATGCGTCGATAATAATTGCTTTTAAAGGCTTATCTACATCTCCTTGTGGGTAAGGCACTCTCTCAATAATAGCCTCTAATATTTCCTCAATTCCAACGCCTGTTTTTGCTGAGCAAAGAATAGCATTATGAGCTTCAATACCAATAACATCTTCAATTTCTTTCCTAACCCTATCAGGATCAGCCGATGGTAAATCAATTTTATTTAATACAGGAAAAACTTCTAAATTTTGATCAAGAGCTGTATAACAGTTCGCTACTGTTTGCGCCTCGACCCCTTGGGAAGAATCTACAACTAAAATAGCCCCTTCGCAAGCAGCTAAAGAGCGGCTGACCTCATAAGAAAAATCTACATGACCTGGTGTGTCTATCAAATTAAGTGTGTATACATTTTTATCTTTGGACTGATAGTTTAAGGTAACTGTTTGAGCTTTTATAGTGATTCCCCTCTCACGCTCAATATCCATAGAATCTAATACCTGCTCTTCCATTTCACGATCAGCAAGGCCACCGCAATACTGGATAATGCGGTCAGCTAATGTAGATTTGCCATGGTCAATATGAGCAATAATAGAAAAGTTTCTTATTTTTTTCATAGAAAATAGTTTGTTTAAAAAAATAAAGACGCACTACGCGCCTTTATTTATATTTTGATTTTACCCTATAGAATAAAGTTTTTAAGAAAATTATTTTCCTACTTTTACTGGTACAAAAAGAGTATCGCCATTTCGGTAAAGTAATATAGCAATTACTTTACCATTAGGGATTTTTCTTAAGTCATTATTAAAGGACTGAATTGATTTTACGGGAGTATTATTGACTACAAGTATAATATCTCCCTTCATAATTCCTGCAGTTAATGAACTTCCCTGAACATCCTTAACTAAAAGACCTTTTCTTCCACCAATTTTTTTCTTTTGTTGATCTGACAAACTGTTTAAAACTAACCCAATACTGTTGAATTTATTTGGTTGATTTTCGAGTCTTGAATTAGTAATTTTTTCTTGAGATGGAATTGTACCAACTTTTATATTAAGTGTAAGAACTTTGCCGTTTCTTAAAATTTCAACTGGAACAGTTGTTTTGGGCTTAGTCAGTCCAACATACCTAGGTAGGTCTGATGATTTGTTAATAATATTTTTATTAAATTTTATTATTACATCTCCAGGAAGTAGTCCGCCCGAATCTGCTGGAGACTTTTTTTCAACTCCTGCAACAAGAGCACCTTGTGTATTTTTCATCCCAAATGATTCAGATAACTCCTTTGAAATTTCTTGAATGACTATTCCAAGCCATCCTCGAATTACCTTTCCATTTGTTTTTAATTGCTCAGCAACATTTATTGCTACGTCTGCAGGAATGGCAAATGAAAGGCCCATAGATCCGCCACTTTTACTGTAAATTTGTGAATTTATTCCAATTACATGACCCTTGGTATCAAAAAGAGGTCCGCCTGAATTTCCCGGATTAATTGCAACATCTGTCTGAATAAATGGAACAAAATTTTCCTGCGGGAGGGCTCGATTAATAGCACTAATAATTCCAACTGTCATAGTATTCTCTAGACCAAATGGGGAACCAATTGCTGCAACCCACTGACCAACCTTAATTAACTCTGAATTGCCAAAGGTCACTTTAGGTAAATTCTTAGCCTTAATTTTGAGTAAAGCAACATCTGTTCTTTTATCAATACCAACAATCTCAGCGTTAAATTCTCGTTTATCAGATAGCTTAACTACTACAGTCTCAGCTTGAAATACTACGTGAGCATTAGTAATTATGTACCCATCACTTTCAATAATAAAACCTGATCCTGTCCCGGAAGGTGGATTTTTCCTGCGATTTTCACCTGGAGGAGTCATCCCTGGCATACCCGGAATACCAAATCTCTTAAAGAATTCTTGTAGTTGCTCCTCCTCCCTACTTAAGCTTATATTTTGATTATTTTGCCCCTTGTTTACCACACTAATATTTACTACAGTCTTTCCTTGCTCCTCAGCAATCACAGAAAAATCAGGTAAATCAATTGCATTTAAGCTATTAAAAAATAGGAATAATGCAAAAATAAAATTGAGCTTTAAAAACTTCATATTAAGTAAATCCTTTTAAAATTTAAATCTAATTGTTACAAAGATTGCTTCGCCAAAAAAATTATTGCAATTCTTTGCTGTTATTAAATCCTTTAATGTAATTATTCCTGAAAAGCGCCCAACAATTCCACCAATATAATATTCATAAATCATTATTATATCTGTAATAAAATACCTAAAACCAATCATACCTCTAAAAAAAATAAGGGCTCCACGAAGAAGTAAGGATGAATGTAGTAAATAATTCTCTTCAATTACTAATTTTGCTTTTTCGCCCACTTTTGAATTGATCTTATTTTAAATATGGATCTTTTTTTTCTGATACAAAAAAAATTTTACCCCAGATTGTACTTCGGTATCCTTGGGTTTTATCGAACAAGCTACAATGCTTTGTTCAAATGATAGTAACCTCCACAAATTTTCTATTCCTAGCATTACTAATAAAGCTTCTTCTATCGTATATTTAAAATTCTATAGTTTCACTAAACTTATTACAAGTCGAGGTTGGCACTGAACCGACAGCCATAATCTGGTAACCATCCTGATACTGAGCGCAAATATTATTAATACCCACTTTTACATGGCCAACTTTTGGTTTCTGTCCTCGTGAAATTGGTTTAATAAACAAAGATACATAAGACAGGCCATCTGAAAATACCAATTGATGACTGAGGAAATTTGAGCCAGACATACGTTTGGTTCTAAAATCAACTTCTTTGTAACCAGGGGGTATTTTTTTTACCTTCCAAAACCTATTTTTTACAATACCTTGACCAACTATTTTATCGTCAAATATATAATTTTTTGATGGATCAACATCAGGCTTAAACCAGTCTAGATTTTTATTGTCAATCGTATTAATTTGAGTGAAAGAAGCTTGTTCAATAATATTCTTATCCTTATCCATTACAACCATCTTTAGCGGTAAAAAACTTTTCCTATCTAACCAGAAATAATGAAAATATCTAAAGTCATCAATTGGTGACAAAACTAATAATTGAGAAAGTCTTCCGGCAATTCGCTCAGTTTTTCCTATGCTCAGACGATAAAAATCTTTTAGTACTTCTACATTGCTAGGAAAAATAGCTGGGAACAGTCTTTGTTTTTTTCTTTTTTGAATAATTACATTATCTTCAATGGTGTTATAGACATAAGTAGTTTTGCCTTGGGACAAAACCTCTCCAGGCGATCCATCTAAGACGTTTATTCTTAAAAATTCTTGCTCATTATTAGTTGCGTGAGTAATCTCTATTGATTTAATTTCTTTGTTATGTTGCGTCCGAAAAACGCCCTTATAGTTTAGAAATTTTGTTGCTTTTGTTGCTTTCTCGATAATTAACCAAGGGTCATCGCTACTGTGACTTAAACTAATAAAAGAAGAGAGCAGGAAAAAAATAAAAAGCAGTCTATGAATCATTATTTTATTTGTAATAACTTGTCTGAATAAAGAAATTTGCATTTGAAGATGCATTTGCGAAGTGATCATTAATTAAATCTGTAGGTATATCAGATTCAACAAGGATTACAGAGTCAACAGCTTTATACTCATTAAAATTTAGAGCGGTTAAGCCAATAACAAATAATGCAGCAAATGAAGCAGCTATTGGCCAATAATTCATCTTACTTTCTCTTGTTTCATCATTGCGCTTAACAAAACCACCTAATTGTGTTGGCTCTTTCTCAATAGCATCAATAATTTTTTTTGTTAGGTTATTTGACCCGTTATGGTTATTTTGAATAACATCACGAATCAGTTGGTAACGTGCCCAATGATTATTTTTCTTTTGTTTATTTGTTTGTTCTAGCAATTTATCAATCTCAGAACTATTTAGTTCGTTATCAAAAAGTGATGAAATTTTTTCATTCATAATATTATCCTTCTTATATTTACCAACGTTTATTTGTAGTTTCTATTAATGGTTTTAATTTTTCAGCGATTGCTTCTCGTGCTCTAAAAATTCTCGATCTAACCGTACCAATAGGGCAATTCATTAAGTCAGAAATTTCTTCATAACTTAACCCATCCATCTCTCTTAGAGAGATTGCTTCCTTTAATTCACTAGGTAAGGCTTCAATAGTCTGATTAACCGAGGCTGCTATTTCACTACTCATCATTGTGCTTTCAGGAGTCTCATGATTCCTTAAATCTGGTGCATCTGAAAAATTTTCAATCTCTTCAATTTCAACATCATTCATAGCTTTTGGTCTTTTACCAAGCTTTACTAGATGATTTTTAGCTGTATTTATCCCAATTCTATAAAGCCAGGTATAAAAAGCACTATCACCGCGAAAATTGTTAATAGCACGATAAGCTTTGATAAAAGAATCTTGGACTATATCTTCAATCTCAGACTGGTCTCTCACCATCCTTGATAAAAGCCGTGTCAATCTGCGTTGGTATTTTTCAACCAGCATGCTAAAAGCTTTTTTATCACCTTTTTGACATTTCTCAACTAGCTTTTGATCAACTGCTCTTTCAGGATTAACTGGACGAGATTCCATTATTTTATCTTCAACATGATTGGTTGTTTTAATATTGTACACAGGACTCTCTGTAGCTAGCACTTTTAATGTATTCATTTATATAATCGCTTTCAAATAAAATTAATATTTTTTAAAACAATGTGGTTACAATAACAAGACCACAAAAATATATTTTAAGTTCCTTAAGTTTATAAGATTTATGCCTAATTTTGATGTTTTAATAATTGGTAGTGGTTTAGCCGGCCTAAGTAGCGCGGTTAAATTAGCTAATCATAAAAAAGTTGCGATTATAAGCAAGCGTAAACTTGCTGACAGCTCTAGCCATTGGGCTCAAGGTGGAATTGCTGCAGCAATCTCAGATGATGATTCGCCAGAGTCGCATATTAACGATACTAAAATAGCTGGTGCCGGCTTATGCGATCCAGATGTGACAAAATTTGTTGTAGAAAATGGGCAAAAATCGCTTAATTGGCTAAGTGAAACTGGTGTGAGCTTCACAACAGATGGCAATAGTAAAAAATTGCACTTGACTAAAGAAGGTGGTCATTCCCACAGGCGAATTGCACATGTAGCTGATACTACTGGAAGAGCAATTCAAGATAACCTGATTAAAGCTGCTTTAGAGCATCCAAATATACATATTTTTGAGGATCATATTGCAGTTGACCTCATCACATCAGATAAGATAAATATTTCTTCCGGTCAAAATGTTTGCTTAGGTGCTTATATTCTTAAAAACAAAACAAATCAAATTTTTACAATAAAATCGAATAATACAATTTTAGCTACAGGCGGCGCAAGTAAAGTTTACCTATACACAACTAATCCAGATGTTAGCACTGGAGATGGTCAAGCAATGGGGTGGAGAGCTGGATGCCGAGTTGCAAATATGGAATTTGTTCAATTTCACCCGACATGCTTGTACCACCCCAAGGATACATCTTTTCTTATTTCAGAAGCTTTAAGAGGTGAAGGTGGAAAGCTAAAACTTCCAAACGGCGAAGAGTTTATGAAACGCTATGATGAAAGAGGCGATTTGGCTTCAAGAGATGTAGTTGCACGCGCTATTGATTTTGAAATGAAAAAAAGTGGGTTAGATTGTGTTTACCTTGATATCACAGATAAAACAAAAGAATTTATACAAAAAAGATTTCCGATGATTTATAAGCGCTGTATTGGTTTAGGAATCGATATAACTAAAGAACCAATTCCAGTCGTACCTGCTGCGCATTATAATTGTGGTGGCTTGATTATTGATCGGCAAGGTAAGACAGATGTAAAACAATTGTATGCAATTGGTGAAGTAGCCCATACTGGCCTTCATGGTGCAAACCGCTTAGCAAGTAATTCACTCTTAGAGTGTTTGGTTTATTCCGATTTAGTTACAGAAAATATCTTAAGAGATCATTTTGAACATAAAATTAATTTACCTAAATGGGATGAAAGTAGAGTAACTGATTCAGATGAAGAAATATTAATTACACATACATGGAATGAATTAAGAAGGTTTATGTGGAATTATGTTGGTATTGTTAGAACAGATAAAAGACTCTCGAGAGCTCTTCATAGAATCAATATGTTACGAGATGAGGTAGATGAATTTTACTCTAACTTCAAAATTTCTGCGAACTTAATCGAACTTAGAAATCTTCTGCAAGTATCTGAATTAATAGTAATTTCAGCTATCAATAGAAAAGAAAGTAGGGGTTTGCATTTTAGTCGCGATTATCCAAAAACTTTAAAAAATGGTAAGGCTAGTATTTTGATCCCAAAAAACTACATAAAAAAAAATAAGTAATTTAAAACATACTATTGAACCGATTCAATAAGTTAGAATGACAATATTTATTAATTTATATAAGAAGGCTTGAATATGCAAATAGCGATGAATACGGTTGTTACTATGACTTATGAACTCAAGGATGCTGACGGAAAGGTTCTAGAATCAAGTAAAGATCCGGTAGCCTATCTTCATGGTGGGTATGACAATATTTTTCCAAAAGTTGAAGAGGCTATGCATGGCAAGAAAGCTGGAGATATAGTAGAATTAGGGCTTGAGCCAGCAGATGCATTCGGAGAATATGATGCTGAATTAGTTCAAATTGAGCCTAAAAATGCATTTCCTGAAGCTGAATTAAAAGTAGGGGTACAATTTGAAGGTGATGATAGCTCGGGAGAAGTTATAGTTTATACAGTAACGGATATCACTGATGATAAAGTAGTTGTAGATGGGAATCATTCATGGGCTGGACAAAAATTAATTTTTAAAGCTGAAATTAAAGATGTGCGACTAGCGAATGATGAAGAAGTTGGCCTTAAACATGTTCATGGTGCAGGTGGCCATAAACACTAGGTTAAATCATCAGTTATATGAGATTGTATTATTTTAATTAGTGGGTCATAAATTTTAGGATTAGTGGCTACAATATTGCCAGAATCTATCCATCCAGGTTTCTCAGAAAAATCACTTACAATTCCACCCGCCTCAGTAACTATGAGTCCACCAGCAGCGATATCCCATTTAGATAAATTGATTTCAAAAAAACCATCAAACCAGCCAGCTGCAACATAAGCTAGATCAAGTGCGGCTGAACCAGGCCGACGAACGCCCGAAGTACCCCGAATTACCTCTTCAAAAATTTTAAGATAAACAGGTAGGTGTTTAAAGTCTCTAAAAGGAAACCCTGTACCTAAAATAGAGTCTTTAAGTTTTGCTTTATTTGAGACTCGGATTCGTCTTTGATTTAAATAAGCGCCCTGCCCTTTTGTTGCGGTAAATAAATCGTTTCTATTTGGATCATAAACTACAGCTTGGGTAATATCTCCTTTCTGCTCAAGAGCTATAGAAACTGAGTACTGAGGAATTCCATGTAAAAAATTAGTTGTCCCATCTAAAGGATCAATAATCCAAACATTATCTGCTTGATGAGAAAGGCCAGATTCTTCTCCTAAAAAAGCATGGTCTGGATAAGCTACTTTTAAAACCCTAATTATTTCTTTTTCAGAAGCCATATCTACTTCACTAACAAAATCATTATATCCTTTATCACTAACCGTTAAAGATCCTATATCCTCTGAAGCTCTAGTGATAATTGAGCCAGCTCTTCGAGCAGCCTTAATTGCCATGTTTAAAGTTGGGTGCATAAGATACCTAAAAAAATTAATTGAAATATTTTCGCTTGGACTTGCTAAAATGTCAGTTTACAGAGAAATTAGATGACCACCAAATCAAATCTTTTAAAGAAGTTTAGAATTGTACTATGTAAAACTAGCCATGCAGGAAATATAGGGTCCGTTGCCCGAGCTATGAAAACAATGGGTTTTTCAGACTTATACCTTGTTAATCCAAAAGATTTTCCAAGCGACCATGCGAACGCTCTATCTTGTGGTGCAGAAGACATCCTCCGAAAAGCTAATGTTGTGTCTTCACTGGGCGCTGCTTTAAAAGATATCAACCATGTTATTGGTTTTACAGCTCGCAAAAGAGAGCTCACACAGCCGCATAAAAATGTTCGCGAGCTTTCAGAGCAGCTTATTAATGAAGCAAGCGATAATAGCATTGCTATAATTTTTGGAAACGAAACAAATGGTCTGTCTAATATAGAATTACAGCAGTGTCAGACGCTTGGATTTATTGATGCAAGTTTAAAATATTCCTCACTGAACCTTGCACACTCTGTCCAAATAGTCTGTCATGAAATAAGAATGATGAGCAATCTTCCATTCAAAAACAACATACTGAAAAAAATACCAAAAAAATATGTTTCACATCAGTTACAGAACGGCTTCTATACTCATCTTGAAGAAATCTTAAACGAAATTGGGTTCTTAAAAAAAATACAAGCAGAAAGGCTTATGATGAGGTTAAGATTATTATTTAATCGAACACAAATGGAAAAGGAAGAGATTAATATACTCCGTGGAATACTATCGGAGATTCAAAAAAAATTAAAATAATATAGAATTTGACTTTAACAGCTAAGTCTCAAATTTCATGAGATAATATTTATTCATCAATTGTAAATAAAAAATAAAATGTTTAAAAAAATAAAAGAAGATTTATCTATTGTTTTTGAGAGAGACCCGGCAGCTCGATCTTATTTGGAGATTTTAACAACTTACCCAGGCGTTCATGCAATACTTTTTCATAGAGTTGCTCATAAGTTATGGGGGATAAAGCTTTTTTGGCTAGGACGGCTAACTTCTCATATCTCAAGATTACTAACAGGAATTGAAATTCACCCGGGTGCAGTGATAGGTTCTCGCTTATTTATTGATCACGGAATGGGTGTTGTGATTGGTGAGACAAGTATAATTGGAGATAATTGTACAATTTATCATGGGGTTACATTGGGTGGGACATCATGGAAACAAGGCAAACGTCACCCCACACTCGAAAATAAAGTGGTAGTCGGGGCAGGGGCAAAAATTCTTGGTCCCATTACGATTGGGACAGGAGCAAAAATTGGATCCAATGCTGTTGTTGTAAAAGATATACCAAAAAATGTTGTTGCTGTAGGCATACCAGCTCGAATAGTCCAAGATACAGAAAACAAAGCCAATTCATTTCGCCCTTATGCTGTTGGGAAAGATGAGGCGGACCCGATGGTAAAATCAATCCAGACCCTTATTGCGAAAGTTAACAAGCAAGAAAAAATGATTGTTGACCTTGAAAATACAATCGCAAATATCTCAAAAAAATAACTAATTCAAATACTTGATTAAAATGGTCAAGTATTATAAAATAATCATTATGAAATTAACTACCAAAGGTCGTTTTGCAGTTACTGCGATACTAGATTTAGCACTCAATGAGGCTAATAGTCCTGTGACTTTGGCCGAGATTAGTAAACGTCAATCCATATCACTTTCTTATTTAGAGCAACTATTCAGTCGTATGCGTCGAG
>Ga0209830_10001885_pt1 | contig 17699 bp, 17 predicted proteins | sample ArcticOcean_MG_C_12_FD_187439 | JGI IMG/M metagenome (GOLD analysis project Ga0209830, IMG submission 187439) | Marine microbial communities from western Arctic Ocean - ArcticOcean_MG_CB8_130 (SPAdes) (version 2) | ecosystem: Environmental > Aquatic > Marine > Oceanic | place: Arctic Ocean...
CCAGAGAAATTTAAAAACTTCTTTTAATGAGGGCGTTGGCTCCGCTGCTTTAGCGATTGCCGCTTTTACCTCAGCGGTTTCCGATAGGCCTCTGGGTGGTTCGCGAAGGGTGCCCAGTAGTAGAAATGCTACAAAAACGCCGGGCACGCCGACCAGGAAGAATGTCATTCGCCAGCCAAACTCTTCTGCGCCCCATCCACCGACATAGTTACCGATCATTGAGCCAAGAGGAATGCCAAGGGCATAAATAGACAAGGCCGTCGCTCTGGATTCGATCGGGAAATAGTCCGAAATAAGCGAGTGAGAAGGTGGGCTTGCGCCTGCCTCGCCGACGCCGACGCCTATTCTTGCGAGCAGGAGCATGGTGAAATTACTTGCTGCCCCGCACAGGGCCGTCATAGCGCTCCAAATTATCATAGAGATCGCGAGCACCTTGGTGCGGCTCCAGCGATCTGCCAAAGAGGCTATCGGAATACCAAGGGTTGCATAGAACATGGCAAAGGCGAGTCCGCCAAGTAAACCCAGTTGCGTATCGGTGAGCAGTAAGTCGTTTTTAATGGGCTCCAGTAGAATAGACAGGATAGACCGATCGATAAAGTTAACGACGTAGCCCAGGAGCAGGACACCCAGTGCATAGTTTCGATATTTCTTTGAATAGATGGTGTTTGCAACGCTAACATCGGACATAGTTGACCTGGGCCCTCTTTGATATTGTGACGTAGCGACAGACCTTATCAGGTTTGAGAACAGGCGCTAGTGACTGGGTTTTTTTTAAAGGTCTGCGCTACGATTTATCCCGACGACGTTTTTGTTAGCTTGGAGCGTCGCACCTGATTATGTGGCGCCTTAAACTATTCAGGTAGTAATGAAGATTTTTCACAGACTTCAACGCATTATTCCAACTCTTTATTCAAGCTCTTTATTCAAGCTCTTTATTCAAGCTCTTTATTCAAGCTAAGGAACTTGAAATAAACGGTCCTGTAAAACTCGAGGCTTAAACTCGCGCCTTAAACTGAACAGGCATGCGAGTTAAGCCAGAGATAAAGTTACTCGGCATCCACTCCAGGTCGCCGTTAACTTGGATGTCACTCATTCTTTGAAGTACTTCCCTCAGAATTGCGTCGATCTCGAGTCGCGCAAACCACTGGCCAAGGCAAACGTGATGGCCGCCACCGAACGCCAGGTGTTTGTTGGGTGATCGCGTGATGTCCATTTGGTGCGGATTGGCGAATACGTTTCGATCCCGATTCGCGGCACCATAGTAAAGAACGACTTTGTCACCGGTTTTCAGAGATTTCCCGCGAAGCTCGATGTTTTGTGTGACCGTTCGGCGCATGTAGATCACGGGTGATGTGAAGCGAAGTAGTTCGTCTCTTGCGCCCGGCAGGTGTTTGTCTACATCCGACTGTAACAACGCAAGTTGCTCGGGATTCTTCAGCAGTTCATACATGCCCGTAGCAACCAGGTTACGGGTCGTGTCTCCGCCGGCATCAATCAGCAGCATAAAGAACAGCAGAAACTCAGCGTCCGTTAGTTTCTGGCCATCCATTTCAGCGGCCAGTAACTTGCTGGCAAGGTCCTCGCCTGGGTTGGCGCGTTTGTCATTGATAACGCCCTGACCATACTCGAACATTTTTAAGACGGCACCCGCAATCGCTCCCTCTGGAAGCGACTCGGGCGCGGAATGAATCACCTCAGTCAGTTTATAAAGCTCGCGGCCATCGTTCAGCGGTAATCCCATTAGATCGGCAATCACGAAACTTGGCATTTCACCGGCGATCTCAGAGACGAAATCGCATTCGCCTTTTTCAATCACCGCATCAAGGATCCTGGTTGCGAGTTCTTCAATGCGGGCGGTGTAGTGTTTAGCAGGGCCTTGGGTGAATTCGCGGCTGATGAGCTTTCTATAGGTAGTGTGCTCGGGTGGATCCATCATCAGCATCATCTTCGCGTCGCCAGAAAAGTTCGCCTGTTTGGGGTCGGGGTCCTGGATCATGATGGTCGGCTCAGAAGAAAACGCCGCAGCGTTCCTGCCAATGTCGTAGACATCTTTGTGTGTGGTCACGGCCCAGAAGCCCGGTCCTTCGGGTTCCTCATGCCAAAAGACAGGGTCATGTTCCCGAAGCCAGTCATATTGGTCATGCGGGTGACCGCCTTTGAAACTTTTAGGTGAGAGCAGGTCTATATTCATTTTTTTAGGGCTAATGTAGGTTGTCTGACACTCTATCACGGCTTTTCTCAGAGGTCAGGGCCTGACATGATGTGGGTCATTAGGACAACAGGAGAAATCGATGAGCGAGCCTGATTTTAGTACATTTCCCCTCTGGGAAAGGGGTAATCAGTTCGAAGACTTTAAAGTGGACCAGGTGTTTGAGCATCACTGGGGGCGGACGTTGACTGCAGGTGATGCGATGTTGTTCTCCTCGATCGCGCTTCGATACTGCCCGCTTTACGTCAATGCCGAATATGCTAAATCCGAAGGCCACAGGGATATGGTGGTTGATCCGATGCTGGTGCTTGCGACGGTGATTGGTTTGTCGGTTGAGGACCTATCTGAAGTGGGAGGGCCTTTTCTAGGCGTTAACGGGGTTGAGTTCGGGGCGTATGTATACCCCAACGACACCATAACTTGTGTGAGTGAAGTCATCGACAAAAGGGAATCAGCCTCGAGGCCTGACACGGGCATTGTCACCTGGAGTACCTGTGCCAAAAACCAGTCGGGAGACGTCGTCGTGAAGTACCAAAGAACCAACCTTGTCGCTAAGAGGAGCAGGCATGATGGCCCTTACCAGCGCTAACAATTATTTTGAAGACTTTGAGGTCGGTCAAAAAATACGTCATGCAAGAGGCACAACAATCGATGAAGTTGAGAATCAGTTGCTCACCAAACTCGTCATGAATACAGCCCAGGGTCACTGGAATGAAGATTCTATGAGCAAATCGCCCTATGGCCAGCGGTTGGTTTTTGGTTTTATTACAGCCTCGATGGTGATTGGTCTGGCGACACAGGATACGGCAGAAAATGCAATCAAGGAGTTGGGGCTGAACAACCTGAAATTTAAAAAGCCCGTGTTTCACGGCGATACCGTCTATGCCTATACTCAGGTGTTGGCTAAGGAAGATACCGGAGAGGGTGGCGTGGTGACGTTTAAACACTGGGGTCTGAATCAGGAGAAAGCAGTGGTGTTTGAGGGCGAGCGACGGGTGCTGATCAAGAAACGAGGCGAGGGAGAAGCCTGATGTCGGATCGAACAGGGCCGCTTAATCATTTGACTATTATTGACTGCACCATGGCGTTGTCAGGTCCCTTTGGGACTGCTCTTTTGGCGGATCTGGGTGCCAATGTCATTAAGGTTGAACCCCCTGCCGGAGACTGGTCGCGAACCGTTCCGCCAATCCCGCCTGATTACGCCAACCCGGGCTCAGATGAGCCTGCGGGTGTCGACTTCGGAGGCTACTTCGCATCAATTAACCGAAACAAGCGAAGTATTGTTCTGGACCTGAAAAATCCTGTCGATAAGGAAATTTTGCTGTCGATGTGTGAACAGGCTGACGCCGTTGTTGAGAATATGCGGGCGGGCGTCATGGATAAGCTGGGTACTGGTTATGACGATATACGTAAACGTAACGGCGCTATTGTCTACGGCTGCGTTCGAGGTTTTGGCGATCCAAGGACGGGTGAAAGTCCTTACGTGTCATGGCCAGCCTATGATGTTGTCGCACAATCCATGAGCGGTCATGCCAGTATCACTGGCCCCAAAGATGGTGCCGGTGGGTATCCTGGTGGGGTCAGTGTCGGTGATATTTACCCGGGTACATTGATGGCGTTGGGTGTCGTTGCGGCGATTCTTAATGCCAGGGAGACCGGTGAGGGGCAGTTTCTTGATGTTGCTATGTACGATGCGATGTTGCTGTTTTCCGAGACCGTGATCGCAAACTATAGTTATGGTGAAAAAGAGCTTGAGCCCCGGGGTCAGCATCATCCAAACCTTATGCCTTTTGGGATATTTCCCGCCAGCGATGGTGCGGTAGCGATCGCTGCGTTGAGCTCAAAACATTGGAACATTTTGTGTGCGGCGATGACCCGCCCAGACCTTATCGACGATGAGCGTTCAAAGAATGTGTATAAGCGAAAAACGAATCAGGTGTTCGTTGAAGCACAAATATCCGCATGGACATCATCTGTCAGTAAAGCTGAGATAGTTGCTGCGCTGGGCGGTCTGGTGCCCTGTGGTCCGGTAAACACCGCCAGTGATATCTATAAGGACCCGCACGTAGCGATTCGGGAAATGATTACCCGTTTCCAGTTACCTGGCGACAATCCGGAGGTATCCATCGTGGGATCGCCAATCAAGTACACGAAAACCAAAACAGGTTTCTACCAGAGGCCGCCTTTGCTGGGCGAGCACACTGATGAGATCCTTGATGAATTTAACCTGTCGAGAAAAAAATGAGCAGCACTCAGGGATACATGACGGAAGAACGCAAGCTGATACAAGCTACCGCCAGGGAGTTTACAACCCGTGAAGTTCTGCCGCTTGCGAATGCGCTTGATCCAGAAAAAGGCGAAATGCCCAGAGAGTTGATCAACAAAATGGGAGAGCTCGGGTATTTTGGCATCCTGATTCCACAGGAGCATGGTGGCTTAGGTCTTGGCGTGTTCGAGTATTGTCTGGTGGCAGAAGAGCTCGCCAGAGGCTGGATGAGCGTTGCCAGTATCATCGCTCGGGGCAATAGTTTCTATCGGTCTGTTCCTGGGTTCGGTCCCGAACGGAAAGAAAAAGTTGCCCGCATGGCGGCGGGTGATTATCTGGGCGCATTCGCGATGAGTGAACCCGGTGCAGGTTCGGATATGGCGGCGGTCAGTTGCCGTGCAGTTCGAGAGGGTGATGACTGGGTCATTACCGGGAGTAAATATTGGTGTACCTTCGCTGATCGCGCCGACTTTATCAGTGTGGTCTGCCGGGTAGATTCTGATGGTGAAAGTCGTCAGGCCGGGATGCAAAGTATCACTGTCGAGAAGCCGCGTGGGCAACTGCCCGAAGGCGTCCAGGGTAGTCCGATACCAAAAATTGGTTACCACGGCTGGAAGACCTGGGAACTCCATTTCGATAACGTCCGCGTTCCCGCCATTGATTCGCCGCTGGAAGCGGGTGGGGCAAAGGGTATGGAGGGTGGTTTCGTGGGTATCCAGCAGGGTTTGGAGGTGGCGCGAGCACATACGGCAGCACGGTCCATCGGTGCCGCCCAGGGTGCCATGAATGTCGCTATCGACTACGCTAATGAACGGGAGCAGTTCGGGCAGCCCATCGGTAAGTTTCAGGCTATCCGCTTTAAGGTCGCGACTGCTGCAACCGAAATTGAAGCCGCAAGACAGCTGATGTACTACGTTTGTAATGAAATTGATTCTGGCCGACGTTGCGACAAGGAAGCAGCCATGGCGAAGTATTTTGCAGCTGAGATGTCTGAGCGGGTCACGTCTGACTGTCTTCAGATTATGGGCGGAGCGGGCTACACCACGCACTATCCGGTTGAACGCTACTGGCGGGATGCACGGTTGACTAAAATATTTGAAGGTACGTCAGAAATCATGCAGCGCATTATCTCTGACAGGTTAATGGGCAAGTAGCCCACAAAGGTATAGCGAAATGAGTTTTCTGGTCGGCGTTAAAAAGGTATTCATAAGCCATTAGCAGTAATAGCTCTACGCAGCTCTTTGCTTCAGGTAGACTTCGCCATCCAGAAATCTAGCATTCTCCCTGAAACTACTATGAGTGAAGTTGCCCCGGAAAATCGGGAAAAAGGTAAGTCCTTACAGCCATTGAGATCGTTGGTGCCGTTTATTGCGCCTTACAAGGGCGTTTTAGCGATTGCTATATTAGCGCTGCTCATCTCCTCAGCAGCGCTGCTGGCGATGCCTATGGCTGTCCGTAATGTTATTGACCATGGGTTTTCTGTTGAAGATGCCGCGAACGTAGACCGCTATTTTTTCATCCTGCTGGTATTCGCTCTGGTCATTGGCTCTTTTGGTGCCGCGCGAGCCTACTTCGTTAACTGGCTGGGCGAAAGAGTCGTCGCTGACCTGCGAAGCAAGGTCTTTGCGCATGTGATCTACATGGATCCCACATTCTTTGAAACGACAAAGATCGGAGAAGTCCTGTCCCGCTTGACAGCTGATACGACGCTCATCCAGTCCGTATCGGGCGTTAGTATTTCAATAGTTCTGCGGTCATCGATTCAGTTTGTCGGTGGCCTGGCGCTGCTGGGGTACACCAATATTAAGTTAATGGCGATTCTTCTGCTGATCTTCCCTTTGATTGTATTGCCAATTCTTGGGCTTGGGCGCTGGTTACGAAGGCTTTCGCGCGATACTCAGGACAGAATTGCGGATGCCAGCGGCCAGGCGACGGAAATACTCGGTAATGCGGAAACAGTGCAGTCGTTCACAGCCGAAGGTCTTGAGATAGAGCGATTCTCGGGCGCTATTCAGGAAAGCTTTCTAACAGCGGTCCGAAGAATAAAGGTGCGGGCGTTGTTAACGACCGTTGCGACCGCCAGCGTGTTTGGCGCATTGATCTTCGTGCTTTGGCTCGGCGCGAAAGAAGTTTTGCAGGGAACAATATCCGGAGGTGAACTCGGTCAGTTTGTTTTGTATGCCATGTTTGTTGGTGTTGCCGCAGGGTCGTTAAGTGAGGTTTGGGGCGAGGTGCAGCGAGCCGCCGGAGCGATGGAGCGATTGACCGAGCTATTGCAGATGGAATCGAATATTCGGACCCCTGTAAACCCTGTTGAGTTACCTAAACCGTGTAAAGGCGGCGTCATTTTTGAGCAGGTAGACTTCGGATATCCGTCCAGGAAAAACGAGTTTGCTATCAGGGATTTCTCGCTTGATATCGGTCCAGGTGAACACGTCGCATTTGTCGGGCCGTCAGGAGCGGGAAAAAGCACAATATTTCAATTGTTACTTAGGTTTTATGACCCGCAGTCCGGGCGAATTTGCATTGATGGTGTAGACATAAATCTTGCTGATCCTAAGGACGTCAGGTCTGTTATGGCGATGGTTCCTCAGGATTGTGTGATTTTTGGCGATAGCGCGGCAGAGAACATTCGCTTCGGTCGTCCCGACGCGACAGATACGCAGGTGATCGAAGCCGCTACGGCAGCGTCGGCTCATGGCTTTATTAGTGAACTCCCGGAAGGTTATAAAACCTATCTGGGGGAAAAAGGTGCCAGGTTGTCCGGCGGTCAGAAACAGCGAGTTGCGATTGCTCGTGCAATTCTTGCGGATCCATCTATTTTGCTCTTGGATGAAGCCACCAGCGCCCTGGATGCGGAAAGTGAGCGGCTGGTCCAATCCGCGTTAGATACCTTGCAAAAGAACAGAACCACGCTGGTCATTGCTCACCGACTTGCAACAGTGCTTCAGGCTGACAAAATCGTTGTCCTGGATGCCGGCAGGATTCTTGATGTAGGCAGGCATAGTGAGCTTGTGACCCGCAATGCAATCTATGCTCAGATGGTCGAATTACAGTTCGGAGGATCTGCTATTCCGGCGAAAGCGCGGTCAACATTCATTACCTGACTTTACCCGTTAGTGACGCCATCAGCCCTATCAGCCCAGGGGCGTTTTAATCCGTTCAGAATCACTAGGTTGCCTGACCGCAACAAGCGTCAGGCTTGATGGCATAACAACACCAATATGGGTCCTCCCCCGAGGGTAATCTGGTGATGTTTTAGCGCTCCTTGAATGACACTTGTAAATATTACGAGTAGCATTCCTATAAGAGGTGAACGATGACAAAACCTGTAGCAATGTTGATTGGTGCGACATCCAAGTGGCAGTCTGACGGTCGCAATACTCGAATGGCACATGGTGGGAACATCCCTGACGATGAACTGCCGCTGTCGGCACGATGGGGAGTAGGGGGCGCGATCGCGCTGAAATTTGCGCGCGAGGGATTTCATGTTGTGCTGACCACGAGAAGCAAGCCTAATGCTTCGGCGCTGGAGGCGGCGATAGAATCAGAAGGGTTTGATTGCACGACAGTGGAGCTGGACCTGGAGTCCGATGATTCGATTTCGACTGCCTTCAAGGTAGTCAGGCAAAAAGTAGGTGACCCGGAAGTTGTCGTGCTAAATGCAGGATATCTTGAGGGTAGAGACCTTCCCCCAGAAATGGAGCTGCTTGAACACATGCCGGTCGAGCTTTTTGAAACCGCGCAAAACATTGCGAGCCGTGGTCCATTTCTGGTGGCGAAGGAAATATTACCGGCAATGAGGAAACGCGGCCAGGGCTCTTTTCTGATCACCAACAATGCCGCCTCGCTGAGGGGCAGGAAGCGACATACCGGTGAGTCGCTTTACTACCCAAGAGTTATGATGCGCACGTTGGCGCAGGTATTAACGGAGGAGTATTCAGAGTTCGGCGTTCACGTGGCCAATGTCGTGGTGGATGGATTGATTGATTCGCCAGGAACTCGCGCATTACCGATAGCCCAGACGAAGCCTGAAATGATGATCAATCCGGCAGCAATTGCTGATGCATTTTACTATTTGCACACGCAGGACAGGTCCTGTTGGACACACGAGCTGCAACTGACACCGTTTTCCGTACGCCCGAGTTTTTAACCGATTTTTTTATCACTGTTAGTTGACGAGAACGGATCCAATGGAAGACACCAGACTAAAGGCGCTGACAGACGTAACGCTTGTAGGCGCGGCTGTAGACCTTGTGTTGGGAATACTTAAGATATTTCTTGGCGTCGTGGAAAATTCACAGGCGCTGGTCGCTGATGGGATTCATTCGATATCCGACCTTGTAACGGACGGCATGGTGCTGGTGGCAGTCAGGCAAGGTAATAAAATAGCTGATGAGGATCATCCCTATGGGCATGCTCGGATCGAAACGATCACCACCGTCTTGCTGGCGCTCGCATTGCTGCTTGTTTCGATTGGCATCGTCAATAACGCCGTGAATATTTTGTCCGAGCCGGGCCAAGAAGTGACGCCCGGGTGGGTTGCCCTGTTGGTCGTGATGCTGTCGGGCCTTAGTAAAGAGTACATCTATCATTACACGATGAAAGTGGCCAAATTGCATCAATCTCCTATTCTGGAAGCTAACGCGTGGCATAGCAGAACCGATGCGATTTCATCAGTGATGGTGTTCGTGGGTATCGCCGGGGTGATGTTGGGATTGCCAGAGCTGGATGCGCTAGCGGCGATTGGTGTCGCCGTCATTATTGCTAAGGTCGCATGGGATCTGGGTGCACCCAGTGTGCAGGAACTGGTCGACAAAGGAATGGATCGAACTTATCTCGACGACCTTGAAGATACCGTTGGCAAGACACACGGTGTTAAGGGGCTTCATGCCTTAAGGACGCGCCGGATGGGTGCGAGCGTTTTGGTTGATGTACATATTGCTGTTGACGCTATGATTACAGTTTCCGAAGGTCATCAGATTGCAGAGCAGGTGAGGTTTGGTCTGACAGAACAGTTCCCTGAGATCAGTGACGTCGTCGTCCACGTGGATGCAGAAAATGATGTGTTTGATGATACCTTGCCAAATAGAGGTGAGTTGTTGCTGCTCCTGGAGCATTGCTGGAAGGAATATTCGCCAGCACAGAATATCCTGAGAACCAATCTTCACTACCTCAACGGGTCTATCAAGCTGGAGGTCTGGTTGCCGTTTACGCTCGCAAGTTCACCGGCTGCGGCGCGCGAGATAGCAGATAAACTTAAGCGCCGTGCTATGGAGGTCGTGCCGCAAATCACCGAGGTTCGGGTGTTGTTTGCTGCCGATGAATCCTGAGCGCGAATCGAATCAACCTGTAAAGATCAGTTGAGAATGGGTATTGACAGGCCTTTCTTCAATTAGACAATCGACAAGCCGCCGTCAACCGGCAGAGATACGCCGGTAATATAACCAGCCTTGTCCGAGGCAAGGAACGCCGCGGCGTGAGCGACGTCCCAGGCGCTGCCCATTTTTCTGCCGAGTGGCACTAGCCGGTCGCGCTCTGCGATGACTTCATCCCTTGGTTTGCCAGATCGAACCCTGCCTTCGACCGCCATGGGTGTATTCATCAAACCCGGAAGAATGACGTTGGCTCGAATGCCGTATCTGGCGTTGCTGGCGGCAAGCTGTTCCGTGAGTGCTATGACAGCTGCCTTGGTGGTTTTGTAGCCAATTAAGGGAAAAGGCTTAATTGCTGCCAGAGACGAGATGTTAATGATGACGCCGGCGCCAGCTTCTCTCATATGAGGTAGCACGTGTTTGCTGGTGAGGACCATCGAACGTAGGTTGATAGCGACCATGTTATCGAAACCTTCCGCGGTTATTTTTTCAACGCTAGCATCCTGACCGGCGATGCTGACGCCGACGTTGTTGTGCAGGATGTCGATTCTGCCCCACTGTTGTAAGACGGTACTGACGAGATTCCTGATTCCTTCTTCATCGCGGACATCTAGTTCGTAGGCAAATGCCTCGAAACCTTCGGCGACAATCAGTTTAACCGTTTCTTCTGCGGACGATAGAAGTCTGTCTGCGACGGCCACCTTTGCGCCTTCCCGGGCGAACAAAATTGCGGTTGCCCGTCCATTTCCTATCGTTTCACCGGGTGTCTGTCCGCCGCCCACGACGATTGCGACCTTGTTCTCCAACAGTAGTTTGTTTTCCAGAGGCATTTTTATCTCTCGCATTAATGATGACTGACAGCTTACACGGGAAAAAGGCTTTGTATCGCTTCTAAATTTAAGTACTATGGTCATGACTATGGTCATATGATAAGCAATAATGAAAACAATTAAAGCTTCTGAATTTAAAGCCAAGTGCCTCAGTCTGATGGATGATGTGGCGCAATCGGGCGAAGAGATTATCGTCACAAAGAATGGCAAACCTGTTTCTAAGCTTGTTCCAATTAAAAGCAAACCGCGTGAGGTCTACGGTCTACACAGGGGAATGTGGCAGTTAATGGATGAACTGGTTGAACCCGTCAATGACGATTGGGATGTGGATGTGGATGTGGATGTGGATGTGGATGGAGATGGAGACTAAAGACACGCTGCGTTTCGGATCGGCAGGAAGATGTTTAGGCAGTTGATGATCTTGTTAGATACCCACGTGCTGGTCTGGTTGGACCAGGGTTCCGAGCGTCTTGGTAAAAAGGCGCGTCGGATGATTGAGCAATCGCATCAAAAAGAAGAGGTCGCCATCGCCGCTGTTTCTTTTTGGGAAATTGGAATGTTAATCGAACATGGACGACTCCGATTTGCCGGGTCACTGGCTGAATGGCGAGTGTCGCTGCTTAATAGCGGATTTGTCGAACTACCAGCGGATGGCAAGGTCGCGCTAGCGGCAGCAAGCCTGAAGGGTTTTTCAGGAGACCCGGTAGACAGATTAATATCTGCCACCGCGCTGAACCAGAAAGCAAGATTAGTGACTGCTGATGATCGTTTGTTAGGTCATCGCAGTCTGAAGACGATTAACGGATTGATATAAGCGCAGAGAGGAATCAATGAAGGTCGTTTTGTTTAGTTTATTGATGTTTGTTTCCCTAGTATCCAGTGGCCAATCAGAGTTTCCACTTCAACTGATGGAACCCACCGATATCAAGGACATTGAACGCCTGGATTACGAGGTCGTTAGACTCAACGCCAAGATCAGACAGTGTGTGGCCGCGGGCCTTGCTCCGGTGATCGAATGTCACTGTTTTTATCCCGATAAGCTTGCATCCGCCCTCAATCTTTATCGGGCGGTGCTTGAAAAACACCCCGATTGGGAGAACCGTGCCGTTCTCTGGTGGGGCAGTGCGACAAGCACACCCTCGAACCTTCATCTGGGAGGCTTAAAACGCACGATTGAAAGATCCTGCCAAAACCTGGTCAGCCGATAACAGCATATCTGGCATGACTTTCGCACCTAGGGCGATAAGACCGTGAAGCTCAACTGAAGCCTTAAGGCGACCTAATGTCAATTCAGGTCGTTTAAGGAAAGCCGCCATGGTGCAAGCGTCTGTGAGATCTACGCGGGCAATAAGGGTCTTTGTTATGCTTCGATGGATAAGTTTCGCCGCGTTGGGAAGGGTTCTTTGATCCTGGTCAGGAAGGGCAACACCGACGGCCATTGCCTTTATCAAGGCAATATATCAACGCCCGTGCAAGGAGCGCTGCAAAGTCCACCAACAGTGCATTCGGCCCCTTTATTTCTATCCTCAGATCCTGTCCAAAAAAAATGGAACGTGTTATAAAAGTTGTTCATTTGAACTGGGTATTGGTCATGGCGCTATACGACAACTTATTTGAGCCGTTAACGATCGGGCCCACCAGGCTAAAGAACCGAATCGTTCGCTCTCCACATGGCACGGGGCTGGCTGGAGAAGATCTGATCTCTTACCACGAAGCGCGGGCGAAAGGTGGTGTTGCGATGTCGACTATTCAGGCGACCGGCATCCATAAGAGTGCACCGCAGGGAATTCCGTTACATACGGATGCCTGTAAACCGTTTCTGACAGAGATCGCAGACAGGATCAGACCTCATGGAATGAAGCTTTTTATTCAGCTTTATCATCCGGGCGCGGGCATGCAGGGCATGCCTGAAAATTGGTCAGCGAGTGCTGTGCCTAATCCCATGGCTGGAGTCATGCCGGTTGAGATGACCAAGGCCATGATTGACGATGTCGTTGGATCGTTTGCCCTGGCTGCGGCTAGAGTCAGGGACTGCGGCCTTGATGGCATTGATATTCATGCTTCCAGTGGTTATCTGATACACGAGTTTCTCTCGCCTGCGCTGAATAAGAGAACGGACGAATATGGGGGCAGTCTTGAGAATAGAATGCGGTTCATGTTTGAAGTGATCGAGGCGGTTCGAGCCGAAGTTGGCCATTCGGTTGTTGTCGGAGTGCGTTTGCCTAACGAGGATTACGTCCCGGGTGGCCTTACGGCAGAGGTTAATGCAGATATTGCCCGGGCGGTTGATCCTGTCGCGGATTATATTTCCCTGCATATGGGTGCCTACTGGCGATTTCACAAACTGATTGCGCCATCTGACGAACCCCTTGGGGTTGAGATGCAGGCCAATAGCGTGATTAAACCTTTCATCACCAAACCTACCATGGTTACTGGTCGCATCATGACGCTTGATCACGCTAGCGCCATTGTCGCGAGTGGTGAGGCCGATATGGTTTCCATGGTTCGTGCCCTGATTGCAGACCCAAACCTTGTTAACAAGGCTCGTAACCGCGAGGAGAACACAATACGTCCCTGCATCGGGACTAATATGGGATGTGTCGGTCAGTTAATGTCAGGCGGCCGGTTGGGCTGCGTTGTAAACTCTTCTGCAGGAAAGGAACAGATACTGACGTTTGAGCCTCAGGACAGAGTCAGTCAGCCTAAGAAAATTCTGGTCGTAGGCGGTGGCCCCGCAGGCATGGAGTTTGCGAGAACTGCCGCGTTGCGTGGTCATCAGGTTGAGCTTCACGAAGCAATGAAAACGCTTGGTGGCCAGGTTGTCATGGCCAGGTCCGCGCCTAAACGCGGTGACATTGGCACCATCGTAGATTGGTTGGAAGAGGAACTGGAGACGCTGGGAGTTGATGTTCATTTGAATTCTTATGTCGACGAAGAGCTGGTTTCTCAGATCGCGCCAGACGAAGTTGTCCTGGCGACGGGAACAACACCGCGCACGGACGGTATGCAACAGGCAACCCCCGCCAGTGAAATACCGGGGTTTGACCTGCCGCATGTCTATTCATCGTGGGACCTGCTGGGGTTTGGGAATATTACGCACATCGAGGGGCCAGCGTTGGTGTATGACGATACGGGGACATTTGAAGCTATCTCGATTGTTGATATTTTGTTGCAGAAAGGCGTGCACGTCACCATGGTGTCCAGAAATGACTCAGTAGGTGCCAGGTTGAACTATCCGCCTGTGACTGCGGGCGCTGCAAGGGAACGGCTATATTCTGGTGACTTTGATTTCGTGGGTTCGCATCACGTGCTTGGTATTAGTAAGAGCGAAGTTGAAATAGGGGTCTTGTTTACAGAACGAAGCCGTAAGATTCCGGCGAGAACGGTCGTGTTTGTTGGCTTCAATGAGCCTAACAGAGAGCTCTGGCAGTCACTTCAGGGAAATGGACCGCCTGCGCACATGGTCGGTGACGTCCGTGGCAAGAACAGCATCATGACCGCCATTCACGCGGGTAATGAACTTGGCAGGAGCATTTGAAAGTGAAAAGCCTGACTGCAGTGCAACAACAAAGGCGGGAACGCATTCTGCTTAGCACCAGAGATCAGTTGTCCCAGTTCGGATATGAAGGCCTGAACATGCGCGAGCTTTCTTTGATTGCGGATGTATCGACCTCTACCCTCTACAACCTTTATCAGAGCAAGGACACACTGATACTGGCGGCGCTCGAAGACCTGCTGGCAGATATCAACGCGGTGGTTGTTGAGTCTGGGACGTCTGGCCTCAGTCGTTTTCTAGCACGCGTCGATGCGGTCGCTGAGCAGATTGTAGAAACGCCTAAGTATGCAGAAGCCATGGGCAAGATGTTGTTCAGTGCAGATGCCCATGACCCGATAGTGCAGATGATGATTGGGACGTCGCTATCGTTCAACGGGGAAGAGCTTGCTGAAATGGCAGATTGCGGCGAGCTTCGAGCAGAAACAGACAGAAAATTTCTGGCCCGATCGCTTTCTTCTACGGGTTGGTCAACGGTCCTGATGTGGATGAAAGGCTATGTCGCCTTACATGATTTCAAGCAGGAATATGTAAGGAATGCTATCTCAATGATGTTGCCATATGTCACCCAGGCCGCCGAAGCGAGATTGCGACAACGCCTTTAATTAAGGGGTTAGGTAATAACTTTCTTGGATCGAAGTACTTCAAGGTCTGCGTCGGTCAGACTGAGCATCTCAGTCAGTACCCGGTTTGTATCCTGGCTAAGGTCATGCACATCATGAATCTCTGGTGGAGCGATATCCTTGAAACGGATCGGTGTCTGGAATTGAGAAATTTCTCCGATATCCGGGTTGTTACGTTTTAGTAAGGATCCCCGCGCCAACATGTGCTTGTCTTCAAGTGATTCCGGGATGGTCTGGACGGGGGCGCAGATCACGCCGTTTTCCTGGGTTATCCTGAAAATATCTTCCCGTGTGTGTTGACCTGTCCATGTATTAACGATGCGATCAACTTCGTCGATATTTGCGCTGCGCGATGTCATGTCAACGAAACGCTCGTCTACTGCCAGATCTGGTTGACCCATTGCATTGCACATTTTTAGCCAGTGTCCTTCCCGTATACAGATGATGGCAACGTGACCATCCAAAGCTCGGTAAACATTGTAGGGTGCAATCGCTTTGGAGGGATGTCTGCTGCCCGCCCTGGGTAGTTCATGCCCGACACTGTAGTAAGAGCCGATGACGGTAGACAGGGTAGGGAAGACGCAGTCCTGCATGGAGATATCGACCGTCGCGCCAACACCTGTTTGTTCTCTTGAATACAAGGCAGTGACGATGCCGCTGTATAAGTGGACGCCAGCGAGGAAATCAACAAACGCCGCTGGCGTTTTAAGCGGTGGCCCGCCCTCTTCTCCAGTGCTACTCATGGCACCCGACATGGCTTGCAGGGTAATGTCCATTCCCAGGTAATCTTTATAAGGCCCTTCCATTGAGCCGTAGCCGGTGCCCATTGCGTAAACCAGTTGTGGGTTAAGCGCTCGCAGGTGTTCAGACCCCAGGCCATATTTCTCCATGGTGCCAGGCGCAAAATTCTGCAGAAGGACGTCTGCTTTTGTTACCAACTCTTTAATGATGTCCTGTGCTTCTGTTGTCTTGATGTTTAGCGTAATGCATTCTTTATTGGCATTCAGGCTAGAGAATGGATAGGTGGCAGAGGTTGCCCGGCCGCGAGCGCGCAGCGTTTCCCCAATCAGAGATTCAACTTTAATCACCCTGGCACCGGCCTGCGCAAGCAGAAACCCGCAATAGGGCCCGTTGTAAACCTGGCCAAAGTCCAAGACGGTAATGCCAGTAAGGGGTTGCTGGTTCATTTCTGTTTTTGCTCCTTTAACAAAAAGGCCCTGTAAACAGGGCCTTTTGTTATTACCAGTGTCTGACGTTACATTTGCATTGATTTTATTTCTACGAACTCAGCCAATGCGTGAGGGCCAAGCTCCCGCCCATTGCCTGATTGCTTGTAACCACCGAATGGTGCGTTGACGTTAAAACCGCCACCGTTAACTGACACCTGGCCAGTTCGGATTTGTTTCGCAACGCGTTTCGCGCGATCGGCGTCACCAGACCACACAGCACCAGCTAGACCAAAAACGCTGTCGTTGGCGATGTCGATGGCTTCTTGCTCAGTGTCGTAAGGAAGGATAGCCAGCACCGGGCCGAAGATCTCTTCCTGGGCGATGACCATATCGTTTCTGACATCAGAGAACACCGTTGGCTGGACAAAGTAACCGGTGTTACGGCCTTCAGGAGGTGTTGTTCCACCTGTGACCAATGTGGCGCCTTCGTCAATACCTTGCTGGATGTAACCCGTGACGGTATCGAGCTGAGCTTTGGAGGCGACCGGGCCCATGGTGACGCCTTCTTCAAAGGCGCCGCCGACTTTCGCCGCTTCGACTGCTGCTTTAGCCGCTGCAACTGCTACATCTTGCATGGCGCGCGGAACAATGAGTCTTGAAAGCGCTGCGCATACCTGGCCGCTATTCAGGCAGATACCACCACCGGCAGCACCGGCAGCTTTAGCGACATCGGCATCGTCGAGTATGATCGAAGCTGACTTGCCGCCGAGTTCAAGGCCAACGCGTTTCACCGTTTGAGCTGCCAGTTGTCCTACTCTTTGGCCTGCTTCTGTAGAACCAGTCAATGAAACCATGTCCACATCAGGGTGAGTACACATTGTCTCGCCGATGGTGCGGCCAGGGCCTGTAACAAGATTAAATACACCTGCTGGGAAGCCGCACTCGTCCATTAATTGTGCAAAGTAGTAAGCCGTTAGGGGAGTATCGGAACTGGGCTTTAGTACCATTGTGCAGCCGGCAGCCAGTGCAGGCATTACCTTGGCAACAATCTGGTGAAGCGGAAAGTTCCAGGGTGTGATGAACGAGCAAACGCCTATAGGTTCCTTGACGATCACGGAGTTACCCAGTTGTTCTTCTTTCTCCATCTCGAACGGAACGTCAACATAGGAACTCACGACACCAACACCCATCCCGCCGTGTACGGCGATACTGGTTTGCAGGGGAGTACCCAGTTCGAGTGCGCAGAGCTCACCGATCTTGGCCATGTTTGCAGTAACTTTTTCAGCAAGTTTTTTGATGAGTGCTGAACGATCTGCGGCTGAACTTTGTCCCCAGGTCTTGAAGGCTTCTTTTGCGGCCGCGATGGCAGCGTTGACGTCATCGTCGTTTCCGCTGGGTACTTCACCACAGATTTCTTCTGTGGAAGGGTCTATTACTTTTATTGTGTCTTTGCTGTTGGGTGCGACCCATTGGCCGTTAATGTAGAGCTTATCATGTGTAATCATGTGCCACCTCGGTTTGCCGGTGTTAGTAAATTTGAACCACGGATAAAATCATACCTGACTGTTTTCCGCAATGTGTTTAATTCTGGTGTGTTTAATCCTAGTACGTTCCTTGGGCGCGAAAACCGGGGTCCGAAAACCGGGGTCAGGAAAACCGGGGTCGGGGTAAAGT
>Ga0209830_10001890_pt1 | contig 17666 bp, 19 predicted proteins | sample ArcticOcean_MG_C_12_FD_187439 | JGI IMG/M metagenome (GOLD analysis project Ga0209830, IMG submission 187439) | Marine microbial communities from western Arctic Ocean - ArcticOcean_MG_CB8_130 (SPAdes) (version 2) | ecosystem: Environmental > Aquatic > Marine > Oceanic | place: Arctic Ocean...
TTTTGTTTGCTCTAATATTGGGAATATTAAGTTCTTTTTGGTTTGGTAATTTTGCACTAGGAGGTGTTCTTGCAATTGCAATGGTTTTGAACATGGTGGTTGCTGGTTTTGCAGGAATAATAATACCACTTATTTTAAATAAGCTCGGTATTGATCCGGCTTTAGCCTCAAGTGTTTTTGTTACAACAGTTACAGATGTTGTTGGTTTCTTTTCTTTTTTAGGCCTTGCGGCAATTTTTTTGGTTTAAATTGGCATTAAATATCAAAAAATTATGTGTTGGAGCAGAATCGGTTTCAGATCTCTATTATCGTCAAGATCATATTAGAAGTCGACATAATGAAACAATCCATATTACTAGAATGTTCCCAAAACGATTTGATGAAATACTTAAGGGTGGATCAATTTATTGGGTTATAAAAGGAAGGTTGTGCGTTAGACAAGAAATTTTAAAAATAAATAGATTTCTTGATACAGAGGGGACCAAGAGGTGTAGAATTGATTTAAATAAAAATCTTTTTTTAACGGTTCCATTCAAAGAAAGGCCTTTTCAGGGGTGGAGGTATCTAGAAGAAAAAAATTCACCAGCCGATACAAAAAATTTTGATATAAATGAGACTGATGATGATCAAGAAATTATTTCAGAACTTCATTCCTTAGGGTTAGTTTAGCTGTATGATTTTAGTTTTTGGAATAATATTTTTAATATTTTTAATTTTCTTTTTTGATTGGACTATATCTTCAGAAAAAGAAATTTTTAAAGAAAAAATTAGATCTTTAATTGTCTTCTTATCTTTTTTACTGGCTATATTATTTTTAGTATTTGGTCTTTATTATTTTTCTACCTTTTTTATCTCTCTCGCTCTTTGGTTTTTCAAAAGAAAAGTTTTCTTTGATTTTCTTATTGGTCTCTTTAAGAAAAAAAAATATTCAAAAATTAAAATATCGGAAGCTTATGAAATATTGGGTGTTGACCAAAATACATCAATTGATCTTATAATAAAGGCACATAAGGAATTGATAATAAAAGTTCATCCTGATAAAGGTGGTTCTTCTTATTTAAGCGCTAGAATTAATGAGGCTAGAGATATTATAATGGCTGATAGAATCAATAAGGGAGAAAAGGTTGAGTGATAATGGTAAGTTTGTAGATAAAGATTCATCTTTAAAAACTCAGGTTAAAAATAAGGTCAAGAAACCATCTTTATATAAAGTTCTTATTTTAAACGATGACTATACTCCTATGGAATTTGTTATTTACCTTTTAAAAAGTTTTTTTAATAAAAGTAATGAAGAGGCAACAAAAATAATGCTTCATGTTCATCAAAATGGTATAGGTGTTTGTGGGGTTTTTTCTTATGAGATTGCTGAAACAAAAGTTATTCAGGTTCTTGACACTTCAAGAAAAAATAACCACCCTCTACAATGTACAATGGAAAAAGCATAAATGACTTCATTTTCTCAAACACTAGAAGAAACACTGCAGAGATCAATTGACTTTGCTGCTCAAAATAAACATGAGCATGTTACAATTGAACATCTTTTATTTTCACTCCTTGACGATAAGGATGCTTATAAAGTTTTAATGGCATCTAATATAGAAATTAATCTACTTAAAGATGAATTAATAGAATTTATCAATAAGCAGGAATATTTAATAAGCGGAGAAGAGGGCGGTGTTCCAGAACCTACAGCTGGTTATAGGACTGTTGTAACAAGAGCAGCTATTCACGTTCAGCAATCGGGTGGACAAGAGGTTAATGGAGGGAATGTCCTTGTTGCTATTTTTTCTCAACAAGAAAGCTACTCGGTTTATTTATTAGAAAAACAAGATATGACTCGTTATGATGCTGTTCAGTTTTTAGCTCATGGAATTAAAAAGAATCAAACTTTTACTTCTTTTCAATCAGAGCTAAATGATGACCAGAATTCATATGAGGGTGAGGATGAGGATTCCTCCTCCTCAAAGGAAAGTGCTCTCGATTCATTTTGTGAAAACCTTAATGAAAAAGCAAAAAAACAGTTAATTGACCCATTAATAGGAAGGTCAACCGAGGTTAATCGTTTAATTCAAATATTAAGTAGGCGAAGGAAAAATAACCCCCTCCTAGTAGGTGATCCTGGGGTTGGTAAAACAGCAATAGTCGAGGGTTTAGCTTTTAGAATAATTGAGAAGGATGTTCCTGATGTCATTAGCAATACTTTAATATTTTCTCTAGATATGGGCTCTATTCTTGCTGGGACTAGGTACAGGGGTGATTTTGAGGAAAGAATTAAAGCTGTATTAAAGGAAATTGAGGCTCTTGACGATGCTGTTCTTTTTATCGATGAAATTCACACTGTAATTGGTGCTGGAGCAACTTCTGGTGGCTCTATGGATGCCTCAAACCTCTTAAAGCCATCCCTTCAAGGACAGCAATTACGATGCATAGGGTCTACGACTTACAAAGAGTACAGGCAATTTTTTGATAAGGATAGGGCTTTATCAAGACGTTTTCAAAAAATAGATGTTGAAGAGCCAAGTATTCCCGATACAATTAAGATTTTAATGGGTTTAAAATCAAGGTTTGAAGTATTTCACGGTTTAAGGTACTCGAATGAAGCTATAAAAACTGCAGTTGAGTTATCTTCTAGGTATATGAGCGATAGAAAACTTCCAGATAAAGCAATTGATGTTATTGATGAGACAGGGGCTTCACAAAAACTCAAATCTTTATCGAAGAGAAAAAAAACTATCAATCAAAAAGATATTGAACAAACAATATCCACGATGGCTAGAATTCCTTCTAAGCACATAACGAGGGATGACAGTGAAAAACTGAAAGATCTAGACAAATCATTGAAAAGATTCATATTTGGCCAAGACAATGCTATTGATGAAGTTGTAGCTTCAATTAGATTATCCCGTGCAGGATTAAGAGATTTACAAAAACCAATAGGTTCTTACCTCTTTACTGGTCCCACGGGAGTCGGAAAAACTGAGTTAGTTAGGCAACTTGCTTCCGTATTAAGTATTGAATTACTTAGGTTTGATATGTCTGAATATATGGAGCGTCATACCGTTTCCCGCCTAATTGGGGCACCCCCTGGTTATGTTGGCTTTGATCAAGGTGGTTTATTAACAGACGGAGTTGATCAGAATCCTTACAGTATTGTTTTGTTAGATGAAATTGAAAAGGCTCATCCCGATATTTTTAACATACTTCTTCAAGTAATGGATCATGGTACATTAACAGATCAAAATGGAAGAAAAGTAGACTTTCGAAATACCATCATAATCCTTACAACTAATGCCGGAGCATCTGAACTTGCAAAACCTGCATTAGGCTTTAACAGGGGTGAGAGAGTTGGCGAGGATACTGATGCAATAGAAAAACTTTTTAATCCAGAGTTTAGAAATAGACTGGATTCCATTATTTCTTTTAATTCGCTTCCTGACTATGTTATTGAAAAAGTTGTTGAAAAATTTATCCTTGAGCTAGAATCTCAATTGGACAATAAAAATGTTTTTATTAATATTTCTAGCGAAGCTGCTAATTGGCTTGGTAAAAAAGGCTATGATCACAATATGGGTGCAAGACCTCTGTCGCGATTAATTCAAGAGAAAGTTAAAAAACCTATTGCCGAAGAGATACTCTATGGTGTCCTTGAAAAGGGTGGAACTGTTGATGTTTCTTTGAAGAAAGGTGAATTAAACTTTAAGTATAAGTTATTAAAAAATAAAGATAAAAATAAAAAAGAATTAATAAAGAATTAAAATTTTAAAAATTATCTATTATTTTTTGCGCCTCTTTTTTTAATACTTCAGGATCACTTACTTTCGAAGAATGAAACTGGTAATTTAGACCTTCAGCCCTTTGTATTATATGAAAGTGAAGATGAAAAACTGTTTGTCCTGCTTCAGCACCATTTAATTGTAAAATCATAACACCACTTGGTGAGTAAACCTTTTTTATTGATCTAGCAATTTTTTGAGTAGCATCAAGAATATGAGGGAAGTATTTTGGCGGAAGTTCTAAAAAATCCTTTGTTTTATACTTTGGTATTACTAGAGTATGGCCTGGTGACTGTGGCATTACATCCATAAATGCTAAAATAAAATCATTTTCTAATACTTTTACACATTCCGCATCACCGCTAAGTATTTTAGAAAATATATTTTGATCATTATAAGACATTTAATTCTCTTTTTTATATGGAAGATAACTTTCTAACATTTTTTTACTTTTTTCAACCTCTCCATCCTCATATTTCAAGTATTGCTCTACGGCATCAGAAAAATTTCTTTCTTTCATCCAGTGCGCTGAGTAAGTTATCTCAGGAGAGTAACCCCTTGCTATCTTATGAGTACCCTGTGCTCCTGCCTCAACATATTTATATTTATTAGAAATGGCATATTCAATTGCTTGATAATAACAAAGTTCAAAGTGAAGGAATTTGTGATCTTCGGTGCATCCCCAGTTTCTTCCGTAAAGCCTATCTCCACCAATAAAATTTAATGCACCAGCAATGTAGTTATCATTTTTTTTTGCCATTATAAGCAGTAAATTATCTTTCATTGTATCGCCTATAATTTTAAAAAAATCCTTATTTAAATAAGCCTGGCCCCACTTTCTTATTGTTGTATCAAGGTAAAAATTATAAAAATAATCCCAATGATACTTTTGAATATCCCTACCTTCTATGTGTTCAATTTCAATTGAACTTTCTTCAAATGCAGATCTTTCTTTTTAATATTTTTTCTTTTTTCTTGATGTTAAGGTTGATAAAAATTCATCAAAATTTTTGTAATTATTATTTTTCCAATGAAATTGCTGATCTTTTCTTGTCAGCCAGCCGAGTTCTTTGAGAATATCAGACTCTTTTTTTGTTAGAAATGTTACATGTGCAGATGATGCATTAGTCTCCTTGGTTAGTTTTGATAGTTCATATGAAAGTTCTGAGATAATATTTATATCTTTCAATCTATCCTTCACTAAAAATCTTCTTCCCGTTACTGGTGTAAATGGAATTGAGACTTGAATCTTTGGATAATAGGATCCTCCCGATCTTTGATATGCATTCGCCCATTCATGGTCAAATACATACTCGCCATTCGAATTATTTTTAATAAATGATGGAACGCATCCCAGAAGTTCACCTTCATTACTTTCAGCCAGCAGATATGTTGAGAACCACCCTGTATCATTGTTGATAGATTGACTGACCTCTAGTGCGTTTAAAAATTCATAGCTAACAAAGGGATTATATGGAGAATCATTGGTGTTTGCGCAATTATTCCATTCACTTTTATTGATTTTGGATAATGATCTTTCAATTTTAAATTTAAAGTTATTCATTAATAATTTTAATTATTAATTTCAAAAATAGCATCAATTTCTACAGCCATACCAAGAGGTAAAGAATTTGCCCCAACAGCAAATCTTGAATGCCAACCATTTTGCCCAAATATATCAATCATTAACCTAGAGGCTCCTTCAATGACCATAGCTTGATCTGTGAATTTATCATCACAATTTACAAATCCACCTAACTTAATACATTTATTTATCTTGTTTAAGTCCCCGCAAGCAACTTTTGCTTGAGCTAGAATCATCTCTCCGCACAATCTAGCGGCATTTTGACCTTCCTCAATTGTTAAATCTACACCAACTTTTCCTGTTATCAATTTTCCATTACTGAAGGGGCCTTGCCCAGAAATGAATAAGAGATTATTTGATAAAGTAAATGGTGAATAACTTGCCACTGGAGCTGCTGGATTTGGCAACTCTATGCTTAGCTTAGTTAATATATCTTCAATTTTCTCTGATTTCTCTGACATTTCTTCCTCGTTTATATTGATTATATTGATCTTCCTTTTTTTATTACACTTGCACCAAATTTATTTCTTATATTATCAATTGCATATTCAATTTTTGCATTTTTAGTTTTTGAAACATTAATTAAATCATAAAGATCACAGAGACTGGTGTCTTCTAAGTTTGATAGCCCTACGCCAATTAATCTATATTTTTCTTTATTATTCTGACTATCTAAAAGTTTTTTTGAATGTTGAAAAATTAATTCTCCTATTTGTGTTGGTTGCTCGATAGTACATGATCTTGTTATAAGTTTAAATTCATTTGTTTTTAACTTAAGGGTTATAGTCTGTCCCCCTAATCCCTTGTCTTTTGATCTTTTTGATACTTTTTCGCACAGAAGCCATAATTTTTTTTCTAGTATTTTTTTATTACCTATATCATTCTCAAATGTAGTTTCATGACTAATACTTTTCATTTGCCTTTGAGGAATAACATTCCTCAAGTCTTTCCCTTCAGAAAGTGAAAAAATATGTGAACCAATTGATCCATAGCGATTAATGATTTCTTTTAGATCAATCTCTCTAATTTGCCCTATGGTTATTATCCCATCATCATTTAGTTTTCGTTTTAAAACTTTACCAACACCCCATAAAATTTCGACAGGTTGATTTTTTAAAAAATTCTTTGTTTCGTTTACTCCTAACACTGAAAAACCTTTTGGTTTATCTAGTTCAGAGCATATTTTTGCTAAAAATTTATTATATGAAAGCCCTATTGATACTGAAATACCTACCTCTTTAGTTATTTTTTTAGAAAGCTCTGCTAAAAGTTCGGCAGGGATTTTCTTATGTAATTTTCTTGTACCCGATAAATCTAAAAATGCTTCATCCAGAGAAATTGGTTCAATTAAAGGGGTTATTTCATTCATTAGAGAGTGTATTTTTTTTGATGCATCTCTATATTTATTTATATTAGGTTTAATTACAATTGCCTTAGGACAAAGTTTTAATGCTTTATACATTGGCATAGCGGATCTAACTCCCTTTACCCTGGCCAAGTAACATGCTGTTGATACAACACCTCTTTTTCCTCCGCCAATAATAACTTCAGAGTTCTTTAATCTCGGATTGTCTCTTTTTTCGATTGAAGCATAAAATGCATCACAATCAACATGAGCAATGTTTAATCTTTCAATTTCATCATGATTTATAATTTTAAGTGATTTGCAGTTTTCGCAATATAATATCTTGCTGTTAAATGTTGAAAAGCAGTCTCTGCATAATGATAAAATATTTTGTTTAGCTTTCTCTTTTTTCATTTTCCATTAAATACTCTAGAATTAATTTTTCGATCTCGGTCCATTTACTAAGTCTATATTTGATATGTTTTGGTGTCATCATTAACTTATCTAATCTGCTATCTTGAACAAAATGTATACAAGTCGAATCTTTATATTCTTTTGAAACTGAGTCTACATTTTGAGGAAGGTCATCTATAAAAAAAACTGGTGCTAGCATATCTTTACAGATTTCTGCTACCACAGGTCCCTTTAATCCACTACTTGTTATAACTGGATAATCCATGTTATTTTTTCTTAGGGCCTTAATCCTACTGCTCCTTTCTTTTGATGATATATTTGTTAAAATAATAATCTGACATTTTTTTGATAAGTATTTTAAACTTTTTGCAGCACCCTGGATCGGCATTAAGTGTTCAGTCTCTTCTTTAAAGAATCTGGGCATTAAGTTAGTCATGGTTTCTTCTTTAAGGTATTCATCCGTGCTTATTTTTTTAATATTTCCGTTTAATCTTGGCTTTGATAAGTCTAGATACAAACCATTTTTTAGTAAAAATTTCTCAAATCCAACAAGAAACATAAACAGAACTTCATCTGCATCAGATATTATTAAAGGTTTGTTTGGATTTATTTTAATAGAATTTATCTGCCTTAAAGTTTCTTCAGAGATAAATTTTTTTTGATTTTTATTTTTTAGGTTTTTAGGAATTATTTTATTTTGCCTTCTTTGAACTCTACATGTTTACGCACTACTGGGTCATATTTTTTTACAACCATTTTATCAGTCATTGTTCGAGAGTTTTTTTTGGCAACATAGTAATAACCAGTTCCTGCTGTGCTATTAAGTTTAATTTTAATTGTCGCTGCTTTAGCCATAATGAATTCCTTATCAACCGGAAATTAAGTATTATTACCTTTTAGTCAAGTTATTTAATTTCAGTTATTAATCTATGTTCTTGTCTATATCTCCAAAAAACTGGATTACTATTAATTTCATTCCCTTTATTAATTCTCTTGTCTATTTCTTGAAGAATAAATTCAGTTATATCAAACATTGGAAGCTCTAGTCCTTTTTTAATTTCTACATACTCTAGCTTATCTAGCTCTCCGTTCCCCTTGATTCTTCCAGTAAAGCATTCTGAAGGTGCTACAAAGAATTTTGTATCAAATCTCATATGTCTAGATAATGGAGTTATTGCTCTTCCGAGAACCCACATATCCCTAATATCATTGCTAAGTAGCTTTAGATTTGTTTCCTCTTGAGTTTCTCTAATTGCTGTATGTATTAGGGCCTCGCCAAGCCGAGATTCCGCCCTCAACAGCTTAAGATTTTTGATCATCCTATTATTGATTTTATATTTTTTTAGTGTTGATAAATCATTTTTATCTAATTTTCCGCCAGGAAAAACCCACATTCCTGGAGCAAAACGAGCTTCATCAGGTCGTTTACCCATTAAAATATGTAGTTTTTTATTTTTAATTTTAGTAATTATTAATGTTGCTGCCGGCTTTGGTCTAATAATTTTTACCATATTGATAATTACTTTTTCTTTTTAGGCTTATTTAGAAGATCAATTGCAATTTCAAGAGTTATATCTTCTGGTGAACTATCTTTCGAAATACTAACATTTTTCTTACCATGTTTTACATATGGACCATATTTTCCATCCATAAGATTTACAGGTTTTTTATCTTTTGGATGATTTCCTAATTCTTTTAGTGTTTTACTTCCTCTTCCCCTACCTGGATTTGATCTTTTTTCTTCAATTAAATCTACAGCTCTATTCAAACCAATTGTAAATAACTCATCGACATTTTGAAGATTAGCATAAACCCCCTCGTGAAGAAGGTAAGGACCAAATCTTCCTAAAGCACCTGAGATTTCTTTATTATCCTCAGGGTGAAGGCCTATAACTCTTGGAAGTGATAGAAGGTCTATGGCCTTTTCTAAATTTAAGTCTGCTGGATCAATAGTTTTGGGAATAGAAGATCTTTTTGGTTTTATCTCCTTATCTTCCCCATCTCCTATTTGAACATAAGGTCCATATCTTCCAATTAAAAGATGAATATCTTCATCAGTTCCGGGGTATTTTCCTAGAATTTTTGCCTCGACATTTTGACCGGCTGATCCAAATGATCTTGTATATTTACAATCAGGATAGGATGAACAACCAACAAAAGCACCATTTCTACTTGTTTTAAGACTTAATTCACCACCATCACACTTTGGGCAATTCCTATTAACATCTCCATTTTCATCTTTAAAGACATGATGCCCAATGCTTTCATTTAGAGTATCAAGGATTTCTCTAGTTCTTAGTTCTAAAGCAGAATTTGCACAAACACTAAATTCCTTCCAGAAACTATCAAGGAACTCTCTCCAATCAACCTCTCCATTCGAAACTTTGTCTAAATTTTTCTCTAGATCAGCCGTAAAATTATAACTTACATATTGTTTAAAGAAATTTTCTAAGAAAGAGGAAAGCAATCTTCCCTTGGCTTCTGGGTGAAAATATCGATTTTCTATTCTGACATATTGCCTTTCTTGTAGAACCGATATTATCGATGCATATGTTGATGGACGTCCTATTCCTTTTTCTTCTAGTGATTTTACTAGAGTGGCTTCAGAATATCTTGGTGGAGCCTTAGTAAAGTGTTGATTATCCTCAATAGTAATTTTATTTAATGACTGACCTTTTTCAAGTTTTGGTAATTCTTGTACTTCTTCCTTAGATGAATCTTTGCTCCCTTCCTCATAAAGTGTTCTAAACCCACTGAATAAAGTAACAGTTCCTGATACTCTTAAATTTATATCCGCTTTTTGATTAGTTATATTTATTGTTGTTCTTAATCCTTTCCAGTTCTCCATTTGACTGGCTAAAGTTCTTTTCCAAATTAATGCATACAGATCTTTTTCTTCTTTAGAAAAATCACCATTCATTCTTTCTGGATTTATATTTGAATCAGTAGGTCTTATTGCTTCATGAGCTTCTTGTGCATTAGTTACCTTACTTGAATATAAATTAAATCCTTTAGGTACATATTCATTGCCAAATGTTTTATCAATTGTTGACCTTATTTCATTAATTCCCTCTTCACCAATTTGAACTCCATCAGTCCTCATATAGGTTATAAGACCATTTTGATACAATCTTTGCGCAACTTGCATAGTATTTTTTGCAGACATTCCTAGTTTCCTAGAAGCCTCCATCTGAAGTGAAGAGGTTATGAATGGAGGAGAAGGTTTCCTTGATACTTCTTTTTCTTCAATTTCTTTAACAATGAAATCTGATGAATCTAGTTTTGATTTTATTTTTTCAGCGTCATCAGTATTTTTAATATCAAATTGTTCTAACTTTTTTCCATCGAAATGAGTTAGTGATGCTTTAAAAGGAGAGTGATCCATATAGGATAACAATGCATTTATTGACCAGTATTCTCTTGGAACAAAAGACTCAATTTCAATTTCTCTCTCACAGAGCAACCTTAAAGCGACAGACTGAACTCTTCCTGCAGATCTAGCTCCTGGAAGCTTTCTCCATAAAACAGGTGATAGAGTAAAACCAACTAAATAATCCAGCGCTCTTCTAGCCAAATAAGCATCAACAAGCTCAGTATCGAGCTCTCTAGGATTTGCAATAGCCTCAGTAACAATTTTTTTTGTTATAGCGTTAAATGTTACGCGAGATACTTCCTTGCCTTTAAGGCTTCCTTTTTCTTCTAGAGCCTGAAGGACATGCCATGCAATTGCCTCACCTTCACGGTCTGGGTCTGTGGCAAGAATTAAAGTACTTGCACTTTTCAAGGCATCTTGAATTATTTTAGTTTGTTTTTTCCCTTTGGCATCCATCTCCCAAAGCATTTCAAAATTATTATCAGGTTGAACAGACCCTTCGGATGAGGGGAGGTCTCTAATATGACCGAAAGATGCAATTACCTTGTAATCTGAACCTAGGTAGCCTTCAATGGTCTTTGCTTTAGCTGGTGATTCAACTACAACTACATGCATTTTAAGCTCCCTTTAATAAGAAAAAAACCATATTTTGATATTCAATAAGTCAAACTTCATATGATAATTCAAGAAAATTTTTTATTTTTTAAATTAGAACATCTTAATTTTAGGTTCTTGACCCTTTAAAATTCTAACAATATTTAACTTATGTCGAAAGAATGAATTTATTGTCATTATGAAAAAAACATAATTTATCAAATTGTTATCCTGGATAAAAAAAGAAATAATTGGAATGAAAGATATTGTTATTAAGGATGAAATTGAGGATATTTTAGAAGCTAGTAATGAAATTACCCATATTAGTACAAATCCAATTCCTAGAACCGGAGATACTGCAAAACAAATTCCAAGATATGTTGAAATCCCTTTTCCTCCTTTAAACTTTAGCCAGACAGGAAAATTGTGACCTAAAAAAGAAAAAAGCGCTGCTAAAGCCAATAATTGTGAATTAAAACCAAAAATTATAACTGGCAAAGCACCCTTTAGAGCATCTAGGGCGAGAGTGATTATTGCTAAGCTTTTTGAGCCAGACCTTAACACATTTGTTGCCCCTATATTTCCAGACCCTTCTTTTGTGATATCAATTTTATTAAAATACTTTGTAAGCATATAACCACTGGGAAAAGATCCAGATAGATAGCTAACAAGGATTATAAAAAAATATAAAAATATAAGGTTTAAAATTGTCATTTTAATATATAAGTAATCTGAAAGGTAAAAACGTGCAACATCTTCTGTCAGTAAACGATATGAATGAAAATTTTATTTTTGATATCTGGTCAAAGGCTAGCGATCAAAAGGAAAATTTCTCTAATGTATTGAAAAGTAAAATTTTAACAAATCTTTTTTATGAACCCTCCACAAGAACATCATCATCTTTTTACAGCGCTATGGTTAGGCAGGGTGGTTCCGTAATACCTATAAATAATGTTAAGTTCTCTAGTGCCATAAAAGGAGAAAGCCTAGAAGATACAATTATCACAATGGGGACTATGAGTGATTGTATAGTTTTACGTCACCCTGAGATTGGCTCTTCTATTAAGGCTGCAAACATCAGCTCTGTTCCAATAATTAACGCCGGCGATGGAGAAGGAGAGCATCCAACCCAAACCTTGTTAGATGGTTTTACTATTTTTTATAATAATAATAAAAATATAGATAATCTAAGAGTTACGATGGTGGGTGATCTAAAAAATGGAAGAACAGTAAAGAGTCTTGTAAAGTTATTATCTCGTTATTCAGGAAATCATTTTAATTTTGTTAGTCCGGCGGATCTTAGGTTTCCAAAGGAACTACTTCCAAAAAAATCTTTTCAAACTGAAAGAATTGAAGATGTAATATCTGATACAGATGTATTGTATGTAACAAGGGTACAAACAGAAAGGGGAAGTGATCATCATTATGCTTTATCAATGAGTCAGCTCAGGTCGCTTCCAGATAATTCGATAGTAATGCATCCTTTGCCTAGGGTAAATGAAATACCCAGGGAGTTTGACCAAGATCCTAGAGCAAAATATTTCGATCAGATGATTTATGGATTATGGTGTCGCATGGTTCTTCTCGAAAATTTTATGAGTTAGAGTTTAAAAAATCCAGGAAACTTTGTAAAATTAGATTTGCAGCTATCTTATCAATAACCTTTCCTCTTTTTTTTCTTGATATATCAGCTTCAATTAAAGATTTTTCTGCTGCTACAGTTGAAAGTCTCTCATCCCAAAGTAAGATTGGAATATCAATAGTCTTAGAAATATTAGCAATAAATGATCTGCTAGACTGAGATTTGGGGCCAAGAGTACCATCCATATTTATTGGATCGCCGACTACAATAGATCCAATATCGAACTCTTTAACCATATCTTTAATGATAATTAAGATTTCTGAGAACTTTTTTTCTTCCAAAACGTCATATGGTGATGCAATTTTTTGATTTACATCTGATATTGCCAACCCAATTCTTTTTTTTCCAAGATCTAGACATAAAATAGTCTTATTAAATGGTATTATTTCACGAAAGTTATTTGAATCATCAATCATCACGGGTATAAGTATCAACTGTTAGGGTTTTGATGCAAGTAAGACTTTAATTTTTATAGAATTATTGAGGAGAGTAAATGTCCGTTAATGAAGATAATGTAAAAAAAATTGCCAGACTTTCAAAAATCTCATTAAACGATAGTGAGGTTAAGAAGTATTTAACTGATTTAAACCAAATTATCGGCTGGGTTGATCAGCTCAAAGAAGTTGATACAGAAAAAGTCTCTCCAACCTTCTCTTCGTTTGGCGCTGGTGAGGGTATAAAACAAAGAGATGATATTGTAAGTGACGGTGGTTATAGAAAGGAAATAATATCGAATGCACCTAAGTCAGAAGAAGGCTTCTTTTTGGTCCCAAAGGTTATTGATTAATGGCTAACTTAACAAACCTATGTCTTCACGAGGCCAGAGATGGATTGATTAAGAAATCATTCTCTACAAGAGATTTAATCATTGATCATATAGATGCTATGGAATCATCAAGAAATCTAAATGCATTTATAACTGAGACCCCTGAATTGGCATTAAAATCTGCTGATTTATCGGATAAAAATTTTGCAAATCAGAATAATAGGCCACTTGAGGGAATACCCTTGGGTATTAAGGATATGTTTTGTACGAAAGATGTTTTAACAACTGCTTCAAGTAAAATGTTGTCTAGTTTTATACCTCCATATGAGTCAACAGTTACGGATAATTTATGGAAGAAAGGTGCAATATTACTAGGAAAATTAAATAATGATGAATTTGCAATGGGTTCATCAAATGAAACAAGTTTCTTTGGTCCAGTCATTAATCCATGGAAAAAAAATGATAGTACTGAAAGTCTAGTCCCTGGTGGATCCTCTGGAGGTTCAGCTGCATCAGTTGCTGCAGGAGTTGGCGTTGGCTCATTAGGTACCGATACAGGAGGGTCTATAAGGCAACCAGCGGCTTTTACAGGAACTGTTGGCTTAAAGCCTACATATGGAAGGTGCTCTAGGTGGGGTATCATAGCCTTTGCATCATCGCTTGATCAAGCTGGTCCTATTACAAGGAACGTTAAGGATAATGCAATTTTACTTAAAAATATGTGCAGTCATGATTCAAAAGACACAACAAGCTCATCAAAGGAAATACCAGACTTTGAATCCTCTGTTGGGAAAAGTATTAAAGGGCTTAAGGTAGGAATTCCAAGTGAATTTATTCAGGATGGAATGTCTGAGGATATTATTGAGATGTGGACAAAAGGAAAGGAATGGCTCAAGGCTGCGGGTGCAGAAATTATTGATATTTCTCTTCCTAATACAAAATATGCACTCCCCTGCTATTATATTATAGCGCCAGCGGAAGCTTCTTCAAATCTTTCCAGATATGATGGGGTGAGATTTGGTCACTCTGTAAATTCAAACGATATAAACGAAATGTATGAAAAAACTAGATCAGAAGGTTTTGGAGATGAGGTCAAGAGAAGAATTATGATCGGAACTTATGTTTTATCATCTGGTTATTATGACGCATATTATTTGAAAGCACAAAAAGTTAGGTCTTTGATATCTTTAGACTACAGTCAAGCCTTTAATAAGGTCGATGTTTTGTTAACTCCATCAACTCCAAATTCTGCTTTTAATTTAAATGAAAAATGCGATGATCCTTTATCAATGTATTTAAATGATGTTTTTACTGTTCCTGTAAATTTAGCTGGACTTCCTGCAATTTCAATACCTTCTTCAAAGGATAAAAACGGCCTTCCTCTTGGGCTTCAATTAATAGGAAAGCCTTTCGATGAAGAAACTCTTTATTCTTTTGCTAATGTTATTGAGGAATCTTCAAATTTTAAGTCTTTAGATAATAAATGGTGGCTGAAAGATGAATAATTTATTAAAAGGCTCTACAGGTGACTGGGAAATTGTCATTGGGATAGAAATTCATGCACAGATTATTTCTGAATCAAAACTTTTTTCAGGATCTTCAACTATATTCGGATCTGAACATAATACACAGGTTAGCTTTGTAGATGCTGGAATGCCTGGCATGCTACCTGTCATCAATTCGATTTGCGTTGAACAAGCTGTCAAGACAGGACTTGGTCTCAATGCTAAAATTAATAATTTCTCTATTTTTGATAGGAAAAATTATTTTTATCCTGACCTACCTCAGGGTTATCAAATTTCACAGTTTGATCAGCCTATTGTTGGGGAGGGCAAGGTTTTAATTGATCTTGAAGGAAATATTGAGAAAGAAGTTAGGATTGAAAGATTACATTTAGAGCAAGATGCAGGTAAATCACTCCATGATCAACATCCTAGTTATTCTTTTGTTGATTTAAATAGGTCTGGCGTAGCTTTAATGGAAATAGTTTCCATGCCAGATATGAGTTCTGCTGAGGAAGCTCAGGCATATGTAAAAAAAATACGTAATATTATGAAATACCTTCGAACATGTGATGGTAATATGGATGAGGGTTCTTTAAGAGCAGATATAAATGTTTCTGTAAGAAAGCCAGGCGATGATCTCGGTACAAGGTGTGAGATAAAAAATGTAAACTCAATTAAGTTTATTGGTCAAGCTATTGAATATGAAGCAAAAAGACAAATAAAACTTATTGAAGATGGTGAATTAATAAAGCAACAAACTAGATTATTTGATCCAAAAAAAGGTCAAACTAGGTCAATGAGAAGTAAGGAGGAGGCTCATGATTATAGATATTTTCCTGACCCTGATTTATTACCATTAACTTTCACAGATGAATTTGTTGAAAATATAAGAAAGACTCTGCCCGAACTTCCAGATATTAGAAGAAGGAGATTTGTTGATGATTTCAATTTATCTCCTTATGATGCAAGTATATTGGTTTCAGAAAGAGAAACAGCTGACTATTTTGAAATTGCCTCAGAAGGTGTAAATTCTAAATTAGTTTGTAATTGGATTGTTGGTGAATTATTTTCCTTCCTTAACAAGGTAAATAAAACTATTGATCAAAGTCCTATAACACCTCAAAACCTTGGAAAACTTATAAATTTAATAGACGATGGTACAATAACAGGTAGAATTGCAAAAGATATATTTGAAATAATGACTGAAAGTGGGGATGATCCTATTTCTATTGTTGATTCAAATAATATGAGGCAAGTTAGTGATGAAGGTGAAATTGAAAAAATCATAGATTCAATAATTGAGTTAAACCCCGATCAAGTAAAAGCACTTGAGGATAAGCCTAATTTGATGGGCTGGTTTGTTGGCCAGGTTATGAAGGAAACACAAGGGAGAGCTAATCCTCAAAAAGTAAATGACATTTTAAATAGTAAATTATTAAAATAATATTATGAATATGAAGCAAAATAAACCTATAGAACTGTATTATTGGCCAACACCGAATGGTTGGAAGGTTTCTATAATGTTAGAAGAGTGCAATATACCTTATATTTTAAAGCCTGTTAATATTGGTCAAGGTGATCAGTTTAAGCCTAAGTTTTTAAAAATATCACCTAATAATAGAATGCCTGCAATAATTGACCCTTATGGACCTGGCGGTAAATCAATTTCAATATTTGAGTCTGGTGCAATACTTCAGTACCTTGGAAGGAAATCTGGTAAGTTCTATCCCAAAAATGAAAGAAGTCGAGTAAAGGTTGATGAGTGGATTTATTGGCAAATGTGCGGTTTAGGTCCAATGGCCGGACAAGCCCATCATTTTCGTCAATATGCTCCTATGAAAATTAAGTATGCTATCAAGCGCTATACCGATGAAGTCAATAGACTTTATGGTGTTATGGACAGGCAATTAAAAAATAATGAGTATTTAGCAGGGCGTTATTCAATTGCTGATATAGCATGTTGGGGTTGGGTTATTCCATGGAAGAATCAAGGTCAAAAGCTCTCAGATTTCCCCAACTTAAAAAGATGGTTTGAGCAAGTTGGAAAAAGGTCAGCAGTTATAAAAGGATTTGCAGCTGGCAAGGAAATGAGAAAACAGCTTCTATCTGAAAATACAAAAGAAGCAAAAAGGGCCAAATCAATTCTTTTTAATCAGAGGGCTAGGAAAATTTAATGAATGAGCGTTTAGAGAATTTAATTAATTTATTAGATATTGAAAGAATTGAGGAAAACCTTTTCAGAGGTGAGAGTCCAAGTGATAGATGGCAAAGAGTCTTTGGGGGTCAGGTTATTGGGCAAGCATTAGTTGCTGCAAGTAGAACTGTTGAAAATAGAGTGTGCCATTCTTTGCACGCCTATTTCTTAAGAGCTGGAGACCCTAAAGTACCAATTTTATATGAAGTTGACCGATCGAGAGATGGAAGATCTTTTACATCAAGAAGAGTTGTAGCCGTTCAAAACGGAAAAAAAATATTTAATATGTCTGCATCATTTCAAATTGAAGAGGATGGATTAAATCATCAAGATTTAATGCCCGATGTTAATAATTTTGATGATTTACCCTCGGAGTATGATTTAAGAAAAAAAATTATTAATAGTGTTCCTGATGAATATAAGGATAGTTTTAATAAGGAATGGCCGGTTGAAGTTAGACCAATTGATCCAGTTG
>Ga0209830_10001895_pt1 | contig 17646 bp, 14 predicted proteins | sample ArcticOcean_MG_C_12_FD_187439 | JGI IMG/M metagenome (GOLD analysis project Ga0209830, IMG submission 187439) | Marine microbial communities from western Arctic Ocean - ArcticOcean_MG_CB8_130 (SPAdes) (version 2) | ecosystem: Environmental > Aquatic > Marine > Oceanic | place: Arctic Ocean...
GAGCGTTTAGTTCGTAACATAGTTTATTTTATGATTGTGTTTGTAGTAATACTAAGTTACTAACTGTAGTAGTAAATATTTCATCAAATAATGAGCACATCAGCATCACATCATCGTCCTACTGATGCTCTAAAATTAATTAATCAAATTAATCATGGCCTTAAATCAAACGCAAGCAGCGGCAGCAGATCGATACGCAAACCACGATCAAAACCAAACCGAAATATCTTTATCTATCGAGCAAACGAACGAGTTAAGAATAAAGCTCGGTCTGAAACCTTTACGAAACACGAGCGCAGAAGATGGAAATGGAAATGGAAATGGAAAGAAAACGCAGAAGAAAGGGTCGTACGAAGAAGCGGAGAAGATCTTAAGAGAGCGCGAGGAGAAGAGAGAAGAATTGAGGAGAACTGAAGAGTTGAGAGAGAGAATAAACGAGCGGAAGCAGAAGAAAATGAGAGATTTCGATGAAGCGAATAAGAGGAAGATATTTGACGATGGGGGTGATTATGACGATGATGCGAAGAGATGGGTACAAAAGACGAGAGAACAACAGTTGATAAAGAATGATGATAACGAGAAGAGTATGATAATAAAGAAGAAGAAGAAGACGAAAACGAAGAACATTGATAGTAATATTGAGAATCGATACGAAGAAGAAGAAGAAGATGCGATTGCAAACGATACCGTTCTAGGCGTATATAGCGAGAAAGATCTTCGAGGATTAAAAGTACAACGAGCGGCTTTGGATATTCAGAACGATGGTGAAGAGAACGCGGTAGTTTTAACTTTGGCTGATAAGTCGATCTTGGATTCGGATTCCGAGGATGAGTTGGAGAATGTCGCGATTGCCGAAGGCGAACGAGCGAAGAAGAATAAAAAGTTAGCCGGGAAGAAAACAAAAAAAGATGAGATCATGGATCAAGATGAAGACGAATTGTTAGGTTTAAAAGAGAAGAAGATTTTGTCGAAATACGATGATGAATACGCAGATGAAGAGAAGGATGAGCGATTTGCTACGTTGGGCGAATCTGGAGTGATTCTAAAAGACGCTGAGGAGATTCGGAAACGCAACGCGAGAGAGTTAAAATTAAGAATGGCAGGTTTGGTCAAAGGAGATGTTACAACTGCCGAAGTTGCAAAAGACGTCATGCAAACAGATGCGTATACGAAAGAAGAAGAGGCTTTGATGAAATTTAATACGAGTAAGAAAAAGAAGAAGAACGCGGACAAGCCGAAAAAAATGAGAAAGAAGAAGAAACGAACGGAGGAAGATTCGGATGATGAAGAAAAAGATGACAATAAAGGAAACTTTGACGTTTCAATGTTAGAAGGAGATGATCTCGCAAAAGAAGCAAACGCAACTTCGACGCATAGAAAATCAAGAAATGCTAAAACTAAAGACACCAAAGGTCTTCCAACGAGAGATGACGAGGCGTGGAATAATGCGATTGAAAAAGCGAGAGATAATGTGGATGAGAAAATCTTGGCCGATCTCGCTGGAGATAGAATTCTTGAGTTAGCCGGAGAAGAAGAAGACGAGCTTGAAAAAGCACTCGCACAAGCTCGAAAAATTTCTGCGTCGACGAAGAATAAAGACAGAAAGATCGAAGGCGGTGAAGCGTCTCTCTTTGAAAGAATCGCAAAGCTCGAGAGAGAGAAGCCGACTGATATGGGTAGCGTAGACAACCATGGAAAGAATGATGACGAGAGCGATAATGGTAGCAGCAAAAAAGTTTTAGCTCTTACAGATGTTGCTGAGTTTTGTCGCGGCGTAGGCGTTGATAACTCTGGTGACGATATCAATACCAAGTTTGTCGCCGGACGCAGATCTTCCAATTTGAAAAGGCAAAGAACTAATCATGCAGTAGAAAATGGTGATGATGATAATGAAGTAGAAGATATCGATTGGGAAAGAGCACGAGATGAAAAATTACCTGACGAAGACGGCAATAATGATGCTAAAAAAAATGCCATTGAGAATAATGGAGATATTAAAATGGAAGATGATGTAAAAAAAACGATAAATCCAGCGCGTCGGAATATTGGTTTAGCAGGCATCTTATCAGAATTGAAATCATCTGGACAACTCGAAGATAAAGGGCCTCGTTGGAGTGGCCGTGCGAACGATTTGAAAGATCATCACGATCGCAAGCGCGCTTTAGAAGCTTCTGGAGTTGATGTCGACGAAAGCATTCCAAATTCGGAAAAGCAAAAATTCAATTTTAAGCTCGATAAATACGATGAATTCGGCCGCACCTTGACACCAAAAGAAGCATTTCGCGAGTTGTGTTGGAAATTCCACGGTAAAGCACCAGGTGCTAAAGCAAAAGAGAAGCGCTTACGTAAATACGAAGAAGAACAAAACGCGTTGAGAGGTGGAGACGAGCATGCGATGGCGGCGACGGAAAGAATGAAAGCGGTTCAAAAACAAACTGGCGATTCGTTTGTCGTACTCTCTGGTAAAATTAGTGAAGGGCAGCGTAGAAATGCGAAGTAAAAACTAGTAATAGTAGTACACAAAAAAAGTACGATATATAGTCGTACGTAGTGAAATTGATTTATTTATTTACATACGTAAGAATAATAATTGACTTATATATTCTTCGGATCTGCCACAACAGAAGCCGAGAGAAAATATCACCACAGAAAAGAATACACAGAATAGCATGTTTACATTTCTTCTCTCCAACGTTCGTTCGGCCAAATAATATAAATCGTCGACTTTCCCTTTTTCATCATTCTCTTTCTTGAGGGTGGGTAATACATCTTCTTCTTCTTTTTCGTGAGATAACTGTTCGATTATTTTCTTAAACATCAACTCGTATTTTTTCTTAATCTTCATTTGAGTCGCCTTTGTGATTAACGACTCGAGCCACCTGTTTTCTCGGACTTTCCCCCACTTCAAACGAACGTAGCACTTCACCGTTGTCATTTCGTCGCTCGATGTCGTTATTTTAATGCATGTTTCAACCACAAACTGATCGGCGAATCGCAAACCTTTCGTTTCGCACGAAATATTCACTTCGACTTCTTCGCCTTGGCCAGCCGTGTCGGAATAACAAACTTTTTCGACCGCGCTTACGACGCCGGTTTCGGATAATTTCCCGAATCCGCCCGGTAAACTTGGGAATTTCGGTGCCGGCGCGTTATACCTATATACCACGCTCTTCCTCTTTTCATCGCCGGTCGATTCGTCCACAGTACGCGTCAGATCACGCGCGCGTATTTCAAAACCTGAATCCGTCAAAACCGATTCGTAGATCTCCAAAAGCAGATCTCTCACCTCGCTCGGTCGCGTCTTCGCTCGCGCGATCTCTCGTCTCGCGACTTCTTTATACTCGCTCCTATGCTCCTCCTTCTCTTCTTGCTGTCTTCGAGCGGAAGCTGGGTAATGTTCGCTCGCCGTGCGCCTAATCGTGGCCTCGTTTTGCTCGGTTCTTCCTAAACGTTTTGACCGATTTTCGTTCATTTAAATTCTTATTTTAAGGACACATGGAGTGACGCTTTTTCAAAAAAGCGGCCTATTAAAATTCGATATTTTTTTAAGACCGATCACATCGCGCAGTAAATAGAATACATCGATTTTGGACCGAGAATGGGGCGACGTGCAGGCGATGCAGAAGAAGTCGCGAACGTGTTAGAGTCAAAAGCTAAAGCGCTCGAAAGAACGCTCGCGGAAGCTTTCGATTCTTTAAAAGATTCCGTGATCAGCCTGGGAAAGGAGAGGAAAGAAAGTGACCAAGCCAAGCAAGAGGCCGAAAGAAGAAAGCGCGATGCACGCGAGACCGTGAAGAGAGAGGGAGAGCAAAGCCCTTTAGGTGCTCAAATGCGTTCCGATTGTGCGAGGAAAATTAAAGAGATGAACGATTTCCTGACGAACAAGTCTGCGAAAGATTCTGAAGAGATCAAAGAGAAATTAAGAGAAGCGACGAAGAAGTAAATAACATAGACTACAAGAGAGAGAGATACACACGCACACGCACAATACTAATCTATATTGATCTATTTAAACTATTGCGCATAAAATCTCGTATCAAAGCCAGCTTTCGCTCTCGCTTCGTCATTGAATGGCGGTTTCAATTTCCCATAAAAACACTTCTTCACGATATCGCGAAACTTTTGTACCGTCCTTTCCTCCGCTTCATCAGATGTGTCGTTTTGTAAATACTTGAACCAACGCAATCCAGCTTTGACGTGCGATATCTCTTCTGGATAAATTATTGTTTCTAAGAGCATAGCCGATTCCTCGTCGCCATTTTCTCTAAACTTCCTAATCGTGTTTGGTATTACGTCCAAGCCGCGAGCTTCGTGAACGCAGTGCTCGATGACTAATCGTTCTTCTAAACTATCGCTCGTCTTCAAAGCGGATTCCCATAATCCGTCGTGCGCTTGGAATTCTCCGTAAAATCCTCCAATTTCTTCTAATCGTTTCAATAATAACAAATGATGTCTCGCTTCGTCGTTAGCGACGTCAACGAAATCATCAAAGAACTCTCGCGGCATATCCTTCGCATTCCAATTTCCGAATCTAACAACGATATCCCAGGACAAGTCGATCGCCCATGACTCAATGTGGCACAAAGAATGTAATATCTTCCTCCTCGACACGTCGGAATTGCCTTTCCCTAACGATCTCACTTTATCCGAGCTTATAATCTTCACTCTCTCATCTCTCGAAGGTATTCGAGGTGCCTTGTTTTCCTCTAAATCCGAGCTCGAATCTCTCGCGAGCTCGATTTTCCCTGCGATCCATTGCTCGTGAATTATCGTAGTCAATATCGCTTTATCGCGGGCTACAGGCGTTTCGAGCACTCGTTTCGCGGCGTCGTGCAAGGTCTTAAACGATAACGACGTTGCGTCCATTTATGTTTGTTCAGAAGATGTGTACAACCTTTCCTTTATAAGAACGACATATCAAACGTCGCGTGTTTGGATTTTATGTGTCTAACATCATCACATCTGATCTGATATCCAAAAGAACAAAGTTCTCAATGTTTGACTGTGTACTAAACAAAAAGCTCGATGCGTCCATTTATCTTTGTTCAGAAGATGTGTATACTATCCATACCTCTCCTTTGAGAACGACATCGACATCGTGTTTACGGATTTTACGTGTCTAACATCATCGCATCTGATCTGATATCCAAAAGAACAAAGTTCTCAATGTTTGACTGTGTACTAAACAAAAAGCTAGGAAACTCTCGTCCCGTGCTACTACTAGCGCAGCAGAGTTATATCTGTTCCGTGCCGTTAACGTTCATCTTCAATCAAAGATCTCTCTGTCTGTCTCTCTGTCCATCTTTACCGCGCGATGTCTTCGCTGAACTGATCCGTGATCTGGGGAATCCGTTTTGAACAAACGAGATAGTAAAAAGAAACAGAATCCTCAACGACGTTATAATATCGTACGCGACGGGTATATCACACAGACCTAGAAAATAAAGGAAACCAACGCGATGTTCACTGAAAACGATCGAGTGATTATCCAAAACGTACAATCACTGGTAGAACTGAACGGCTCTGAGGCGCGCGTATGTTCCTTCGATGCAGAGAAACAGAGATACGCGGTCGAATTACTTTACTCGGACGAGAAGTTGCAGAGTAAGACGGCGAGGAATTATTCGTTGAAAGGCGAATGTTTGAGATTATTGAAAGAAGGAGACGAGGAAGAAGTGAAAGGAGAAGAAGAGGGGAAGAAGAGGAAAGAGAGAGATGATGATGGATTGAACGAAGAAGAAGATGATGACGATGAAGATGGCGATGATGATTTTGATATCAAAGAAGAAGAAGAAGAAAAAGCGACGACGAAGAAGATACCGAAGAAAGAACCAAAACCGAAGAAAGCGAAGAAAGAGCCGAAATCGAATGCCGATAAAGCTGACGATCGCAGAAGATTAGGACAGAAATCGTTATGGTTCACGCCGTGGGACGAGAAGAAGAACATGGATAAGTTCGACCCGCAACCGTTGTTCGACGAGGAAGGGAAATATAAGCCAGCAGAGGAGGAAAAAGAGTTTGTGAAGTTGAAGGAGAAGTATCAAGAGATGAAAGGGGAAGAACTGAAGAAATGTTTGAAAGCGAACGGTTTGTCGTCGAGCGGAGTGAAGGAGATTTTGATCTTGAAATGTATCGACGGCGAGATGTTTGGAGGAATGACGAGATGTCCGCATTGCAGTAAGAGCGAGGATATTGAAAAGGTACCATTTTTGAACGTGAGATATGAAAGTCCGTATCATATTTCAAAAGATAAGGAAAAGTTGGGTAGAGGCGAAGTGTTTTGCCCGGGGTATTGGAGCCCAGAATCTGCAGGCATGGTCCGATGTAACTTTTCAAAGAAATTAATTGAATTCGAAAGACCAAAGTGGCGAACGTTTGAGGAGTATTTGATCGAGAACCCACCTTTGACTTCTGATCAAATGAAGGAGAAGGAAGAGAAGAAGGCTAATGAGGAAGGAACGATGATCCCTACTGAGAAGTTGATAAAGTTGAAGGAAGAAAATTTAGGCGACGACACGCGAGTTGCCCTCGCTTTGATTAAGATTATGAAAGAGGAGAAATTACCTGTGCCTGATGATCTTAGTAATACTGGCGCGGTAGTCTTGGCCTGGTTAAAGCTCGAAGAGTGTATTGACGAGGAAACTGGCGAATTGAACTTGGAAGAAGTTTATAAATTGGGGCTCAAGCAATGGCCGCCAGGTCCGACCGATACGTACGCGCTTTGCGAAAAAAACATACCGCTCGTCGCCGCTTTGAACAAAATGGTTACGACCGCGAGAAAAAGAGGATCATCGGTCGTCGACGCTATAAAAGTCGCCGCATACGCAGGTGCGGCCAAGAACATTTCGTTATTAGACTACGACGTAACGTTACCAAACAGCGGGAAAGGGATGTTGGGAAAAACTGTAAAGGGTTTAAAAGTTGGCAAAGTCGCCGGCGTCGGGAAAGGTATCGCGGATATGATCGACTACTGGATCGATAATAATCGAACGAGTTTCGGAAAGAAATGGGAATTAGATCCCTTCGATGAGCAAGCGTATATCAAAGAACAAAACGATAAAAAAATAGCGGAAGAAGAGGCGAAACAGACGAGGAAAGAGAAGAAAGGGAAGAATTAATTAGAATAATGAAGATGATGAGACGATGCACACTTCATGATATTATGCAATAGACACAACAAAGATACAAATATAGACCAACACCAAATATAATACACAATTAATAAATACACATCAATCAATCAATCAATCAATCAACCAATTTAACTGTCTTGCTCAACGATCGCTCGTAAACGCCTTTCAAAACATTTTGCCTAAACGATTCCATATCGATCAAACTCTTCTCAAAACTACTTTTCCAATCGAGTCCAAAATCGTCGTCACTAGCGAACGCCATCCTAGTCTCGATCACCCTTAAAGCTATTTTCCTCTTCTTCATATCCACGTCTTCTAATAAACTTTTCAGAAACGCCTTACTGTTCCTGATTGGAACCCTCTCCATGTGCTCTAACATCAATCGCGTCGTCTCTGATACGACGACGTCTTCGGAACATTCGTTCCCGAACCCGTCATCTTGTGACATGACGACTCTCACTGCGGCCATCGTTATATATGTCTCGTATATATCCGAAGCCTTTTCTTCTGCGCTCTTCACATCTTTCTCATCCGTCCATAGTCTCTTTGGCAACGAATACGGTTCTTCGTCTTCTCCATCGCTCGATTTCTTCGCACGCACTCCCAACACCGCTGTTCTTTGTCTCCTATTCCTCGTTCTAGTACGAGCACTACTACTGCTCACGCTGCAACGAGCGATGATAGTATTACTCATCGTCAATATATATATTCGTCCTAACGAACTTCTTTTCTTTGCCGTAACTAACTCTTATTAAAACGACCTTGGTTGTTGTTATATGGACAACGCGATTCACGGATCGAACTAAAAAAAAGAACGCTTTTGTTACTTATTAAACCTTCTTCGTCGGTTACCCTTCTTCTCGTTCTCGCGTTAAATATGTGTTTAATTAACGAACGACACGCGCCGCGGATGAATACAAGTGAAGAATGAAGAAACGAATTATTTTATCAAATTGGAAATCGTTGCGAGAAATCTGAAATCAACACATCACGAACGAATAAATGATAAACGTACACACAAAGTGAATAATATATAAATGAATAAGAGCGCGAGAGTGCGGGACGAGCGCGGTCTGTTTTGAATACCTAAACAAGCAAAGTTACGTTGTTCCTTTTAAGACAACTATAAATAATAATGTCGAGAGTAGTATTGGTTGTACGAGGACAACGACGACTGCTTCGACGACAACAGTGCACACATAATTCAAAGATATTAACGAAGAAAGTACCGCTACTACTGAAGAATAGGAAGAACGAGAACGTCATCGTCAGCGCTTCTTCTTCTTCTTCTTCGAATTCATCGACCGCTTCTTCGTTCGTGGTCGAGAGAGCAGAGGTGAGAGAGGAGAAGAGAAAATTCTTGGCCGAGGCGAAGATTGCATTTTTAGACGAGTTCGAGGTAAGGGCGCAGATCGATGCCGCCGCGACAGAGAGAATTGATTTATCGAACATGGGATTGAGGGAATACTTCGATGAGTGTATGGATAGAGATCGCATAGTTGAGTTCTTGGAGAGAGATATTGAGCGATGCGCGAGAGCGTTCGTTGAAGAGCTTTTAGCGCAGAATAAAAATAACAGTAGTAAAAATGTTGTAGTATCTTTATCGCTGTTGAGGAGAACGCTGTGCACGAAATTACACGTCGATTACGTGCCGTTGAGAATGATGGTTACTTATTTTGGGAAGAGAACTGAGGTTTTGGACGAACGATCGATCGTGAGTCGAGTAATTTCGAAAGCCGCGAAGCCGGACGCCTCGAAGGCGTTGGTATATTTATCGGATTTCCTAAAATCTAAAGCGAGTTTATACGATCGAGTGTTAGTGAAAGAATTAGGAGACGAGTGCGATTTGTTGTTTTTAAGAGGTGAAAAGTTTAAGGATAAGAGCGGCATGGCTTCGGTGCATAGGAGTCCGATGCTTTCATCGGACGATGACTGGAGATTAGTGTTAAGGATCGATTTAGCCGATCACGTGAACGAAAGCATAGTGCATCAAAAATGTATATCGGAGATTTTAGAAGCGTAAAATATAATAATGATAATAACAATAATAGTCACATACGTACAAATACACTATTATTTAATCAATCACTTCGGAAGAATTGACGAATGTCCGAAATTTCTTCAAGTTCGTTGTAAATCACTCGCAACTTGCAAGTCTCCGGCGCTCCGTCGAATTCGGTTTTACATTTCCATTTTGCGTTGAAAGAATCAGCGCCTTCAACAAAATTCTCTTGTTCGTATCTCGTCGCTTCACCTGTCCACGTACTCACATCGCCATTGAATCTCGGGGCGTTTTGGAACATCTGCTTCAATCCGTTTTGTTCTCCGCATAAGCGAGCGGCGTAATCTTGATATCGTTGAAGTTTGTTCTCGTCAACCGCCGTTTCTCCAACGTCTTGCAAAAGCTGTCTTCTTCTTAACATTTTTCGTTTCTTTTTGCATCCGTTCGATGGATTGCTTCCACTCCAAATCGAAGTCCAATGCCATTGCGAAATATCTTGATTAAAACGTTGAGCGCCTTGAAACATTGCGAAGGCGAGTTCGACTGTTTCAACGTTCCAGCTCGCAAGTGGTTGATTGAATTTAATCGTCTTATAGAACATTAACGAAGTATCAATGACGTTTCGTAGGTCCCAAAAAGAAATCTTTGCGTCGAATTTTATAGTCTCCGCAAACATACCTCGCATCGTTTCTGCATCGCCAGTTTCCCAGAACTGCAACCCATCACCTTCGAAGTTCGCTGCTTTATTAAACATATAATCGAAATTAGTCACGTGAGAAGTGTCCCAGTACTTCAATTGCGCGTTAAACGTGAGCGCTGAAGATTCATTTAATCCGCATCCGTTCGGCGCGCTGGCCATCAATCGTTCTAAATCAAACGCTCTCTGCATACTCGTTACATCTCTGGTTAGCCAGTATGGCATAGTTCCATAAACACCTCCGTTTAAATCTCTTTGTACGTGCCCAAAAGTTCCGCAATCACCAGTTTGTGGAGACTCAAGAAGACACTCGCAAATTGAATTGAAGAATTTCTGGTTCGTCTCAATTGGAACGATAGTTTCGCATGGCGTGGCATTGGCTAACGATGTCAGAAACACAATAAAACCCAAGCAAACCCAAAGCATAATCAGCGTCGTCATTGTTATAATTATTATAAATTATGAGTGTAACCGAATGAATGAGTATTTTAAATTCCTTTTTTTCTGCTCATCGTTCTGACAAATTCTCTGCGCGCGCCTCGAAAGAATAAAAGAAAGTTATTCAGCCATTACTGGTAGCTGCTGATAATAAATAGTTCTGCTCATCGACGATGCCTTTATTTTTCAAAGCCATGATTCGGAAAACATCCGCGTGGCACTCAATAGAAGGTTCGATTGGTTTCGCGTAGCCTCCTCCCATCGTCACTACTAGCTTTGTTTTATACTTGATACATAAATTGAACATAATGTTGTTTCGTTTCCTCAATCCTTCTCTCGTTAAGGACAATCTCCCGAATGAATCTTCCTTCAAAGCGTCGATCCCGGCCTGAAAGTATACTAAAAACGGTTTATGCTTTTCAAACACCGCAGGGAGAGACGCGTTTAATTTCTCTAAATATTCATCATCCTCGCAATCGTCCGGTAAAGCGATGTCGTAATCGCTAATCATTCTCGTCTTCCATGGATAATTTCGATCACCGTGCATTGAATACGTAATTACATCGGTATCGTCCTCAAAGATTTTCGCGGTGCCGTTTCCTTGATGTACGTCTAAATCAACGATTAGAATCTTCTTTACTTCGATTGTGTTCTCGCTGACGAATAAATGTTTATAATCTCTCCTCGCGACGTTAATAGCGCACGCGATATCGTTGAATACACAAAATCCTTCTCCATGATCTCGAAATGCGTGATGCGTACCGCCGGCTAACTGCCCGGCCCACATAAAACTATCATTCTCTAAAACATTTCGAGTCGCTGCAATAGTTCCGCCGGTCGAGGCCAAGCTCCTCGTCACGTGTTGCTTCCCCCTCGCCAACTCCTCGTCAGTGAGTTCCTCGTTATCATCGTTATCATTTCCACCATTCATTGGGAACCCAATCGTCCTCGCTTCCTCTCGCGATAACTTTTGCTCAATCACTCTCTTCACGTACGCCTCGTCGTGCGTCAACAAAACGTCCTCGACGCTAGCTAAAGGACTCTCTACGAACCTGACGCTTAAATTCTCCTCGATTTCACTCGCTCTCAATCGCTCTCGAACTAGTTCGTACTTCTCCATCGGGAACCGATGGTTTCTCGGTAGGTCCACTTTCGCCCAGTCCGCGAAATACAGTTTCATTTTCGCCTCGTTCTTCCTAGGCCGGTCCGGACTGACAGCAGAAACCTTACTCGCATTCGCTTGCCTTGCACGGGCAGAACTGGCCTTTTTAGTGAAGCGGATACTTTTCTGCACGAGCGATCGATTGCGAAAAATTATCGCTTTAGTGCAATTCATGTCTATATCGTATCTATCTATATCTATCTATATCTATATCTATATCGCGTGCATCGACAGAAAAACTGATGGGATTCGGATTTGCAAAAACCTACAGTAGCGAGTAGACAGAGCGTATTCTCGATTATCACGCATCACGTATGCATAGTACGTATCAGGCCTTCGGCAATAAAAATAAACGTAAACTTGGAGAGCTCTTTTCTCTTCTCTGTGCTCCGCGCGTCTTAAAACTGCGCGATGAGAAAAAGTGGGATTCGCATTTGCACCAATTTGCACTTTTGCTTCAAAAGTGTGATTTGCAGTTTTGCACCAATTTGCACTTTTGCACCAATTTGCAGTTTTGCACCAATTTGCAGTTTTGCTTCAAAAGAGTGCTTTTTATCTATTTTTATATCTAAAAGATATCTAATAGTAATAATCGCGCATATTCACGTAACATATATACGTATTACGACCTTCGGCAATAAAAATAAACGTCAAGATCGATCTCGAACTCGATATTTATATATAATGTTTGCCAGTGCGAGTGCGAGTACGAGTACGAGTACGAGCGCCAAGACGACGAAGAATCGGATAAGGAGCTCGCGAAGAAGAAGAAGAGGAAGAAGAGGTTCTGTATTGGCTAATAGTGATACTAATAGTAATCGTAGGAACGATAACGATGACGATGATGATGATAGGAACAGAGCGAGCGAGAATAACTTCGTGAACAGGCGGAACGCGATTCTGAACACGCTCAAGGCGAGTTTGTTCGCGAGTAGTTCGGTCTTAGGCTTAACCGCGTACGCGAAAGATAACAACGACGCCGGTTCTAGTAATAAATCGTTCACTACGGCGAGGGAAATACAGGACCAGTATTGGCGGAAATTGAAACAAAGAGATAGCGCGTATTATACGTATTGGTGGGCCTTGCCGTTGGCGCCTTATAAGACAAAGACAACTTTTATAACGAACCCGACGTTCAACGAAGAACGAGCTATCGTGGACTCGGAAGGGAACAGGACTATCGTGAAAGAGAACTTGTTACAAGAGAAAATATGGACATTTGATCAATTACAAGGGTTGTTAGATGTTTACGTGAACGTTAGGATGACCGTAGTGAAGTTGAAAGAAGGCGGGTTGTGGGTGCATAATCCAGTAGCGGCGACGAGCGAAGTCATAGACGCTTTGAGAAAATTGGAAAGGAAACATGGGAAGGTGAAATATATAGTCGTCGGCAGTGCGGCTATTGAACATAAGATTTATAGTGGGCCGTTTGCTCAATATTTCCCCGACGCAGATGTATGGTTACCGAAAGATGATTGGACGTTTCCAATAAACGTGAAACTCGGCGTTTTTGTGCCAATTTTTCCAAAGAAACCGAAATATTTACCGTTAAGTTCATCAGAAACGTTCGCTGATGATTTAGATGGGAACGTTCCTTGGAAAGATGAAATCGAACACGAAACGTTAAAGGTCGGCGGTTCATCTTTAAGAAACTTTAAAGACCCATGGTTCGTCGATACGGCGTTTTATGTGAAAGATACAAAGACTTTAATAGTCACCGACGTCGTCGAAAAAGTCTCGAACACGCCAGTTCCAGTGGCTACGATTGACCCAGAACCTTTGTACATTCGCGCTATGGATAAAAAAGGCGAGTTAAAACCATTCACGGCGGAAACTCGTTCTGAAGGCTGGGGCAAAACGGTCTTATTCGGTTTATTATTCAATCCAGATTCGGTCGACGTGACGATCTCTTTACCGACTGCGGCGAACGATTTGCTCGATTCGTTTACTTGGGACAAATCTTGGAAACCAGCTTTCGAAAATCTCGTGACGCGTAAGATGTTTGTTCCCCCAGTTCTCGCGATCCTCGCGTTCCCGAGGCGGAAGAAAGAGGTCAAAGAATTCTGCGACGCGGTATGCGGATCGAAAAATAATTGGAAATTCACAAACATAATACCGGCCCATCTCGACGGCCCTTTTGAATGCTCCCCGAGCGATTTCCGTGCGTGTATTGAGTATTCTTTGAACACTTCCGCTTATGATAATTTCGGTAAGGACGCTTTTACTTTAATGGAAGTCTCTCGCCTTTCGGAAGACATTGGGAGCTTAGAGAGACCGTGAATATTAGCAAAAGAACGACAAATCATCAAGAAAAGAACATAACTTCTACAGTGTACTATTTACATACGTTTAATCACTTTACTGAGACTATTTGATGGTAAGTATTCGCAGACTTTCGCTCTCTCTATCATCTAAAGAGCCTCAAAATCCGAAAAGTTTTGAAAATTCGTTTCTATCTATAATCTATGCTGACAACACATCTTCTTCAATATTCTTAATCGATTAAATCCTCATTAATCGTCATCTAATTAATCAAAAATTTCTCAACCAGGACGATGAACTCATCGCGCGCTTACCCCTCCTCCTCTTCACAATCTCCAACGTTCGCTTTAAATAATCGTAACAATCATAGACCGAAAACTCTCCATAGAATCAAAAAATTCATATCTATATCTAAAAAGAACGTCGAAACAAAACATGCCACGAATGCTACGAATGATAGCAATACTAATTTTGATAAGAAGAAGTTCGAACAAATTGATTTATTCTCACCGTCGAAGATTAATTTATTCCTGAGAGTCGTGAAGAGGAGAGAGGATGGGTATCACGATTTAGCGAGTTTGTTTCACGTGATTGATTTAGGTATTAGGAAACTTTCTTTTGATGCGCTCGCGCGAGAGAGATACGTTTTGTTTCTGTTTATCGTTTTCTTCATTTTCTCTCTATTGATTATACTAACATGTGTATGTGTGTATATATATATTGATATTATTATTAGGCGACCAAATGTCGTTCGCGAAATCATCTAGTGAGACGAAAGATACGCTCGTATGCGAGGACAAATCGATACCGCTGGACGAAACGAACCTAGTGATCAAGGCTTTAAATTTGTTCAGGAAGAAGACCGGTATTAAACAATACTTTTGGGTCGAGTTGAAGAAAGTAGTCCCGAGCGGTGCTGGTTTAGGTGGGGGATCTGGGAACGCGGCGACGACTTTGTTCGCGGCGAATAAGTTATGCGGGAACGTTGCGACCGAAGAAGAGTTGTTAGAGTGGTCCGGAGATATTGGGAGCGATATATCCGTCTTTTTCTCCACTGGGGCGGCGTATTGTACTGGAAGAGGGGAGATTGTCGAGGACGTCGAGCCACCGTTGCCTTTGACGACGAAGATGTGTTTAGTGAAACCGTCGATTGGGTTATCGACGCCAAGTATTTTCAAGGCTTTAGATTTAAACGCGCGTTCGAAAGTGGATCCGTTAGATTTGTTAAAATCGTTGAACGAAGATGGGAGCACGTATGCAAACGCTATTAATGATTTGGAGAAACCGGCGTTTTCGAAATTACCAGAGCTCGGTGCGTTGAAACAAAAGCTAATCGAGGGAACGAACAAGGACGAGGTCGTAGTTTTCATGTCCGGTAGCGGAAGCACGATTGTATTGTTAGGAACTGACGAGGCGCCGAAATTTGCGCAAGACGACGCAGATCTCTTCAAAGCTCGCGCGAGATTGATTTCGAGAAAAAAAGGCGAATGGTTCGTCCCTTCAAAATTTGTTTAATAATTATGTATGTCGCGATTAATAAATTATTAAATAAAGTTCAAGCCTAATTGTTTACCGACCGATGGTGGTGGCGTATCCACTTCAAACGGCCTAAAACTCTTCCCCATACCAAGTAAATACGCTTCACTAGACTCTGCGTATCTATCCGTCGGCGATTGCATCCTTAACTCGTACAAACGCCCGTTCTCGGTCCCTAACCTCGAATAAAACGTACGATCCCACTCTAACACTTGCGGCCTATCCTCAGGCGTCAGCCCGTACTGATTCTTCGCAGCATAACTCGCAATTCTAACCGTAATATCATAAAACACTCGCCCATTTTCATCCACGTCTTCCTTAGCCTCTAATACTTCGCTCTCTCGTAAGACGCCGATCCTAGTAGACATTAACTCCCCCAAAGCTTGCTTAAGAATCTTCTTCGCCGCCTCATCTGCAGTACCGACGTCTTTCACGGACTTATAAAAATCCGAACTCGGGGATGATATCGCGACGAACAAATTCTCCTCCACGTTCGCCGGATTCCTGAAGAATATGTCGTTCCCAGATCCTTTCACTTCGACCCAATTCGATGGTCTTAAAAATTCATATCCATCGATCGTATCGATGAATAAATCGAACCCTTTCGGCGGTCTCGTGAATGCTGAAGCGCGGTCTTTATCTGTTCCTGTCATCGTAGCCATTATTATCGCAGTTGTTTTCATCATTAATTCTCTTTTTGATATCGTTTTTTGCTCCTTCGTATGATTCATATCCGAATTAGTTCTCTTATTTTCGGGGTTGATATCTTCACCTGCGGAACAGGAGGACGAAGAAGAAGAAGAAGATCGTTCGAAGAATGTTTTATTTCTAGAGCGCGGTTGTTTCGAGCGATGAAGCTGTCGTGGGATCGATGACATCGATGGTTGTGATGTCATCGCGTCCGTAGTAGGCGTGGAGTAGAGCCGGCCGTGTTATTGATGCTCCCTGTTTTTGAAGCAATTGACAATCTGCAGATATGACTGCTGCTGGTCCTGCTGACGATGTCACAAGACACGTCTGTTGCCCTATTCTTGCGCACGCTCTCCATTCATTTACTACTTTTTCTCAACCTGAGTATGTCTCATTTTTGTCTATACCATTCTCCCTCTCCCTCTCTCTCTATATATATATGTACATTTGTGATTCGGTTTGTGTGTGAGGCATAAATTTCTCGTATTCCGTATTCTCGCTCTTACTCGGAAATAAATATCAATCTAGAAAATCTCTCAAATTGAAATCTAAATCCTTGCAGTCTTGGTAAACATCGTCGGTTATGAATCTCGAGAGATCGACCGAGACGAACTCGACTGGTCGATTTTTCCCAGGAAGGACGTAGTCGAAATGTTTAATTGCCATTTTTGCATCGATCGGGTCGCAAACGATGACGAGTTTAGAGTTCAAATCGACGCCTAATATCGTAACCGAATGGCCTTCGTATTGCATCATCACCGAAGTAGTTTTACAGCAAGAACTGAGAAATAACATTCGTAAGTATTCAACCGCGCTATCTGAAGTCGACGTAACGCCCTCTCGTCCAATCTGAAACGCGTTCGTTAAAGCGAAATACCTCCTCGCGCGTAACAAACAACACACTTCTCCCGCGCCTATCCAACGCGGCTTTTCGCCAACGACGAGCCCGCGCATCTCATCCGCGCATTCTTTATCGAATTTTTCGTATTCAAAAGCGTTTATTAGCTCTCCTTGAATCGCGTTTCTTCTCTCGTTCTCTGTCAATTTCTTAAACTGTTCATCGTTCTCTATATCGAACAACATCATCGCATAGTTCACGTACCCGCATTCCCCGTACGTTTTCCTTTGCTTCAGGCATACGAACGTATTTAAATCGTTCGTGATCGTCCTGAAATCCGTGTCTTCGTATTCAATATCACCTCCTCTTCCATGCATGAGTTCTCTCAAAAACATCGCGTTATTCGTATCATCGCGCGCTTTCTGTCTCTTCCACTTTCTGTCCCCTTCTTCTTCTCCTGATGCGGACTCTGCACTGGTCAGATCGATCGTAATCTCGCCGCTGTTCATATATATAGTCCACGCTCTCGTTTTTAATTCGATTGCGCGAGACGCCTTTACGTTTCCTCTTTCGATACGATTTAATTCGATGTTCGAATTCTCAATCCAGCTCTTTTGTTTGTTTGTTTGTTCGTTTGATTGAATGAGTAACAAACAAGCGAACGAACTTTAACGTTGAAGTTTGTTCAAATTCGATGCTGAATAATCCTATCCGTATTTATATAATTTCATTCGATATTCGATGTTCGAATTCTCAATTAAGCTCTTTCGATTGTTTGATCGATCGATTTGATTGATTGATAACAAACAAGCGATCGAACTTTATCACTCGTTCATCAATGAAGGTTTTCGTGTTTCCAATTCGATCCTCTAACGGTATTTATTATTA
>Ga0209830_10001896_pt1 | contig 17635 bp, 15 predicted proteins | sample ArcticOcean_MG_C_12_FD_187439 | JGI IMG/M metagenome (GOLD analysis project Ga0209830, IMG submission 187439) | Marine microbial communities from western Arctic Ocean - ArcticOcean_MG_CB8_130 (SPAdes) (version 2) | ecosystem: Environmental > Aquatic > Marine > Oceanic | place: Arctic Ocean...
AATTAATATTTAAAGATGAAGGCATAAATTGAAGGTAACCATCCCAAACACTAATAACATGAATTTCAGATTTAACATCTAAGAATATTATTGAAAATATTATAATTAGTAAATATTTTTTCATGATTAATTTTTAAACAAAAATAAACATTATGTCGATGAAATAACTTTTTTATTTTTTATAATCTTATATAAGTAAGTCTAACACAAACTATAGTAAAAGAAGTAAATTTGCGATAACTACTAAAAGTATTAAAACTATGAGATTTGATGATTTAAATCTACACCAATCACTAACAAAAGCGATTAAAGAGTTAAAGTATGAGGTTCCTACTTCAATTCAACAGCAAGCAATACCAATTATTCTTAACAAAAAAGATGTTTTAGGAAGTGCTCAAACAGGAACAGGGAAAACAGCTGCTTTTGCTCTACCAATTTTACATCACTTAATAAATCAAGGTAATAGCTCCAGAAAAATAAAAACTTTAGTAGTTACCCCTACCAGAGAACTTGCAATACAAATTGCTGAAAACTTCACACTTTATTCTAAATATACTAACATAAATAATACAGTAATTTTTGGTGGAGTGAAGCAAGGTTCTCAAACAGATAGACTTAAAAAAGGTGTAGATATATTAGTAGCAACTCCAGGAAGATTATTAGACCTAATGGGGCAAGGATATATTTCTTTGAAGGATATTTCTTTTTTTGTTTTGGATGAAGCAGATAGAATGCTGGACATGGGTTTTATAAATGATGTTAAAAAAATATTAGAGAAACTTCCAACTAATAGACAATCATTATTTTTTTCAGCTACAATGCCTAAGAACATCATTGAATTTTCAAATAAAATATTAAGAAATCCTGAAAAAGTAATAGCACATAAAACTTCAACAACAGCCAATACAATAAAACAATTTTTATACTTCACAAATAAATCAACTAAGAAAGATTTACTATTTCATATTCTAAGAAATAATGATATTAAACAAATACTAGTATTTTCTAGAACAAAACATGGAGCAGATAGAATTGTAAGAAATTTAAAAAAGAAAAATATTAATTCTGCAGCAATACATGGTGATAAAGCTCAAAACCAAAGACAAAAAACATTAAAAGACTTTAAAGATAACAACCTAAGGGTATTAGTAGCAACTGATATTGCAGCAAGGGGAATTGATATTGACCAATTAAACTATGTATTAAACTATGACATACCTAATGAAGCTGAAACATATGTACATAGAATTGGAAGATGCGGAAGAGCTGGAAATAAAGGTATTTCAATCTCAATTTCTGAACCTGAAGAAAATGTTTATGTAAAAGCAATAGAGAAACTAATTGGAAAGAAAATTGAAATAGTGAGTGAGCAGCCATTCAAACAAACAGAAAAACCAATGAATACTCAACAAAAGAAGGAATTTGAGAAAGAAAAAAACAGAAAAAAACAAGAGTTCTTTAAAAATAGAAAAAAGAAAAGAAAATAAATCTTAAGATTTCTAAATTTTACTTTGATATGTAAACAAATCAAAGTATCTACCATTTTTCTTAAGAAGCTCTTCATGTACTCCCCTTTCAACTATTTCTCCATTTTCAATAACTAAAATTTGATTTGCTTGTCTAATTGTACTCAATCGATGCGCAATAACAAAAGTAGTTCTTCCTTTCATAAGCTTTGTTAAACTTTTTTGAATTAATGATTCACTTTCATTGTCTAAATTTGAAGTTGCCTCATCTAATATTAAAATCTTAGGATCAGCTAACATAGCTCTAGCTATCGCAATTCTTTGACGCTGACCACCCGAGAGCTTCACACCTCTTTCGCCAATTAATGTATCTAAACCATCAGAAAAACGATCGGTAAATTCATTTACATATGCCGCATTAACAGCATTTAAAAGTTGATCTTCATTTGCATCTGGTCTAGGAAATAAAATATTTTCTCTTATTGTCCCTTCAAATAGAAAATCATCTTGAAGAACAACACCTAGTTTATTTCTAAAAGAGTTTAAATTAATATGATTAATATTATTATTATCAATTAGAACAGATCCTTTTTCTACATTAATAAAACTTGCAACTAAAGATGCTATTGTTGATTTACCTGATCCAGAAGAACCCACTAAAGCAGTTACAGTCCCTTTTGGCGCTATAAAACTAATACCATGCAAAACTTCTTTTCCTATGTCATAAGAAAAAAAAACATTTTTAAATTCAACATCACCGCTTATTTCTTCCAAATAAATTTTTCTTAATTCATTATCAGATTCAGATTGAATGTTCATAATCTCTTCTGTTCTATCTAATCCTGCAAAAGCTTCAGTAAGCTGACTACCAATATTACTCATTTGTATAATAGGAGCAATCATAAAACCAAGCAACAAAGTAAATGACAAGAAATCTCCCGTAGTTAATGTGCCATCTATAATCATAGACCCACCCATTCCCATTATACCAACAGAAGCTAGTCCAAGAAGAAATGCCGAAGAGCTAGTGATAATTGCTGTTGCTGTTAAACTTTTTTTAACATTTTGGAATAGTCTATCTACCCCCGCTTCAAAAACAATATTTTCTTGCTCCTCAGAATTAAAACCTTTAATAACACGAACTCCATTCATTGTTTCTGTTAACCTTCCTGTAACTTCAGCATTAATAACTCCTCTATTTCTAAAAATAGGACGAATATATTTAAATGCTTTTAGGGCAATAAAAGCAAACAAAACAATAGGAGTTAAAACTAATAATGTCATTTTAACACTTATATTTATTAATAGAAAAAAGGAAACAATTGCAGTAATTGTACCACCGAACAATTGTACAAGGCCAGTGCCAACAAGATTCCTAACACCCTCAACATCACGCATTATTCTTGAAACTAATGCGCCAGATTTGTTATTGTCAAAATAAGATATAGGCAATGAGAGAATCTTTTTTTGAACTTTAGCACGTAATTTAGATATTAAAAATTGAGCTTCAACACTTAAAAGTCTTGTGAGAGCAAAAGAAGTGATTGCCTGTAATAAAATAGCACCGCTAATAATAAAGATCATAGAAGTTAAGGCATCAAAATCTTTATTTGGGATAATTTCATCCAACAATTGTTTACTCTTAAGAGGAAGAACTAAGCTAGACAATCGGCTTATTACAATTAACACTAGCCCCACAAGCATAATTGATTTTCTAGGCCATATAAATTCTTTAAAAGCTTTAACTACTGTGATTTTTGATTTTGACATTTATAAATATTTTATTCAAAATTAAGTGATAAATCACAGTTTCATTCATCATTATTAAAATTAATAAAAAGAATAAAAAATTAAATATTTATTTCAAATTTGGATTAGTTAGTTTTGCGAATATCATATTATTAAAAATCATTAAAAATGCAACAAACAGAATTTTTACAAAACATCATATTTAAAGATTTAGAAAACCTAAATAAGGACCCCAAGAAAAAAGAAATTAGTTGTTTTTCTGAAGAAGATTTTCAGATTGTTCTTGAAAGAGTTGAATACTACGGAATTAGTATATACTCTATAGAGTCTTGGAAAAGCAAAAAATCGCATGCAATATCAATAAATGAAGATTTTAGAAAAAAAGCAACAGACCCAAGATGGTATAAAAAAGCTTTTTTAACATTTAAAACTGCTGAAAAAAAACTTAGTTATTCTGCCACATATAAAGTTTCAAATAAACTTTTAGCTAGAGAAAATTTATCTAAAGAAATTAATATTAATGACAAATAATAAAATCACATCACAACCAAATAACCCTTTACACGGAGTAAAATTATCTGAAGTTGTTGAATTTTTACATAAAAAATATGGGTGGCAGGAACTTGGAGAAATAATCAATATCAACTGTTTCAAAAGTGACCCTTCAGTAAATTCAAGTTTAAAATTCTTACGAAAAACTAGATGGGCAAGAAATAAGGTTGAAAAACTTTATCTTGAATCAATCTAAATTTATTTTTCAAATTCATTCTCAATATTACTAATTGCTTTAATAGTCTTAAGGTTTGAATTAGTAGTTACTTAAAGTATTTATATAAAAAAAGCCTTGAAATAATTCAAGGCTTTTTTTAATAAAATTGATTTAACTTTATTCTTCATCCAAAGAAGCTGGTGCAGAAACAGCCATAACCATTCCGGTAGCATCAAAGTAATCACCAGAAGAAATTATCTTGCCTTCTTTAACATCAAAATAATGGTATGAATCAAGTGAAAAAGATTTTCCTGTTTCAATGCTTTCACCAGACCAAGTTCCATAAACTCTTACACTTCCGTTATTAGTTAGTGATGTAGTATCAACCCCAGGTAACCAAACAGCATTTTCAAACTTTACATTAGTAAAGCCTTGCATATAAAAACTAGCTTGACCTAAAACTCCGTCATAATCAACTAGTCCCTGACCATACATAGGAGATTGATGTTTAACATCCTCGCTTATTAATGACTTAAATGTTTCAAAATCAGTTGGGGTTTCATAGCACGACATTGCTTTTTTAGCTATTGATAAGTTTGTATTGTAAAGAGCTAAATTATCTGATTGAGTACAAGAAGATAAGATAACAATAAGTGATAATAATAATAAATTTCTCATGTTTTTTTTTATTTAATTTTTGCTAATCTATAATTTTTATGATAATACAACAAATTTTCTATAATTAAATAATTCAAAATTATGATTATAAACTAAGATATAAATTGATGTAACAATTTTTTTTTTAGCAGATTTGCAAAAACGTTATTAAATGAAAATTAAAAAGGAAAACCCAGCTAATAAAATACAAGATCTACAATTTTTTGGAGAATATGGAGGTGTAAATCCATCAATTGCGGATTCATCAACATTTACCTACCTGGCAGGAAATACGATGGGTGATGTATTTGAAGGAACTAGACAAGGATGTTATCTTTATTCTAGACATACCAATCCTTCAAATTCATATTTAGGACAGGCAATTTCTGAAATGGAATATACAAAGGGAGCAATACTTTCAGCATCTGGAATGGGAGCTATTAGTTCAACAATTTTGCAAATATGTGGTAGTAATGATGAAATTGTTAGTAGCAGAACTATTTATGGTGGAACGTATGCTTTCATGAAAAATTATTTGCCAAAATTTCAAATTAAAACATCATTTGTTGACACAACACAAATTGATCAGATTGAATCTGCAATAACTAAAAAAACAAAAATGATTTTTTGTGAAACAATGAGTAATCCATTACTAGAAGTTTCTGATATATATGCAATTTCTAAATTAGCTAGAAAACATAATATTTTATTGGTTGTTGACAATACATTTACACCAATGATTTTCTCTCCAGCAAGAATGGGTGCGGATGTTGTGATTCATTCACTAACAAAATTTATTAATGGCACCTCAGACACAGTTGGAGGTGTGATCTGTTCAAATGAAGAATTTATTAGTGATTTAATTGACGTTAATTCAGGCAGTGCCATGCTACTTGGCCCTGTAATGGATTCAATGCGTTCAGCTAGTATTCTTAAAAACACTAGAACACTACATTTAAGAATGAAAAAACACTCTGAAAATGCAATGTATCTAGCTAGTTCATTTCAAAAAGATGGTCTAAAAGTAATGTATCCTGGTCTTAACTCTCATCCTCAACATAAAATGATGACTAAAAACATGAATGAAGGTTTTGGTTTTGGAGGGATATTTGTGATTGATGCAAAAACAAAAGAACAAGCTAACCTACTTATGGAAGAAATGCAAAATTCTAATTTGGGTTATTTAGCTGTAAGTTTAGGTTTTTATAAAACATTGTTTTCAGCTCCAGGCTTATCAACATCTTCAGAAATTCCAGATGAAGAAAGAGCAGAGATGGGACTTACAGACAGTTTAGTGAGAATTTCTATTGGAATTGACCATGATATTCATAGAACTTATGAAACTATGATTAAGTGCATGCAAAAGGTTAAAATACTTTAGTTTTTAATCTGATTAAAAATCATTTTACATTTTTTTTAACAAACATAATTGGTGTTTTAATACCTGAAATTTCTCCAGCACCACAAATTACTTTTTACATTCATCTTATAATGGCAATACTTCCTCTTATGGTAGTTACACTATTAGCTAGTGGAAAGATTGAAATGGAAAAATAAAAGATTTAATTTTAGCTTAACATTTCTTATTAAACACATAAGTCCTCAAAATATTTAAATTTTGAGGACTTATTTATTAAATTTTATTCTTTGAAATGATTTCAAAGAACTAGCAACGCATCAAAAGTAGTTATAGATTACTCTAAAATTATCTTTTTCTCAACTGATCCATCATCATAAATATTAAAAAATATGGTGTTTTTTTCTTTGTTAATTTCAGAACCAAGTACATTAGTTCTTCTTATTAAAGATTTATCTGAATTAATAACATTATTAACATTAGTAGTATTTAAACATAGTGATTCAACTTCTATATTATAATAAAAATAATAATAACCAGGCTGAGAAGCGCTTGATCCAGTGATACTTATCATGTCAGCGATATTATAAGGAAAGGCTGCACCAGTTTCATTTCTGAATAGACCTGAATTATTATCAGAAACTCCAAGTTGTAAGTTTGAAGATATTGGAACATTAAAATTTAAAATAATATTTTGTTTTCCTGCAAAAACATAAAGAGTTGTATCATCAATAACAACACCATTATCATTGCGCAGCTCAAAAGTTAATGATTTTGAATTTTCTAAAAACACATCACAGGATCTAATTAAGCAATTATCAAAACTATCAAAAATTAAATATTGATCGTTGTAAAAAAATGAACCACTTCCAATATTATTATCTGGTGCACCACCATAAAATGAACTAACATTAGCATTAGAATTATAATTAGATGCTGTAGGATTCATACAGCCTAATATAGCTTGAATGCATCCGCCATTGTCAAAGCATGCATTTGGATCAAAATTATAAGCTAAAGGATCTGTACATCCGCTAATATAACAACAACTTCCATCCTCTGAATTAGCTAGAGCTGAAAAATTATAAGCAGTTGAATCAGTACATCCACATGCTTGACCTAACTTATACTTAAATAAGGAAACTGGAAGTGAGGGAAGATTATAATTATTATTCTGTCCTAAAATAAAATATGCATCACATCCTATAACAAAACTTCCTGGTGCCCAAATCGCATCTCCAGGATGAGAAGGTAATTGAATCCATGAATCATTAACAGGATTATATTCCCAAAACTCTCCAAAATCTAGTGGATCATGGTCATCACCATCTCCACTTAAGATATAGCCTTTTCCATTATATGAAAATTGGGTTCCAGCAACTCTTGCTTCAGATGGAAAATCTGCTAATTGCAACCAACTATCATTAAAAGGATCATACCTATAAAAATCATTGTATATGTATGAATTTGATGATGGATTACTTCCAGGACCAACCATACTACCATGACCAAAGCCTACATAAGCATAGTCACCTAAACCAAAATAATATGGGTGGTGTCTATTATTACCAATGAAGTTATTTTTTGCACTCCAAGTGTCAAGGTTAATATTATACTCCCACCAGTCATCTAAATTTCCATTATTATTACTTCCACAACCAACATAAATCTTATTGTTTACTAAAATCATCGCAGGATGATTTCTTCCGTCACCAATAAAACTTGATTTTTGTGTCCATAAATCATTCAACATATCATATTCCCACCAATCAGTAGGAAATAAACCATTATCTGTTGAACCAAAGCCTACATAAGCTTTATCTCCGACAGAGACAGCGTAAGCATAACCACGTCCAAAACTTGGAAAGTCTTGTAATTGAGTCCAGGAGTCATTTAATTTGTCATACTTAAACATATCAGTTAGATAACTTCCTGAAACTACAAACCCATAATTATCATTAGAAAAAGTAATAGGATGATGCCTTCCATCACCAATAAAATTTGATGAATTAATCCAATTCTGAGTAACAGAAATAAGTGGATAAAAAAGAAAAATTAAAATGATATATTTCATCTTACAAAGATAAAAATAACTTATTGAAAATATTATCTATTTTACAAAAATTGCAAGAATTATTAGCTTAAATATTTTAATTATAAATTCAACAAAAAAATATTACAAATTACTGGATAATAATTTTTTTTAATGTTGTTCCATCATCATATTTATAGAAAAGAAATGCATTATTTTTTTCAATAACTTTTTGACCAAATAAATTAGTTATATAAAGAAGATTATTTAATGAATTTATTTCGTTTATTTCAGTTGAATTACTAGAAAATAATGAGAAAAAATCCCATATTTTTTGTTCAATAACTATATCGCCATCATCTCCCCAATTATGACCACTTCGATGGGTAAAAAGCCATACTTCATTACTGTTTGATGCAAAAGAAGAGTATTTATAACTTATGGTTCTTTTACCATTATTATTTAAGTCAGGAAACGTATCAATATTAAGATTACTAAGAGAATTATAATTAACCCAAAAATCAACCAAAGTATCAACAGATAAATAAGAGCCCCAGTATTGATCATTTGAATCACCAATAAAATTAGTAACATTATCATTAAGACCATGAGTTACAAAAAAAGGAACAGGTGTATTTGGTGTAAAAAGATTAGTGATTAATCCGTTAGGAAAAACTGTTCCAGCAACTGGAGCAAAAGCTTTAAAAACATTAGAACCATCAAAGGCTAATAAATAAGACATTTCACCACCATTTGACATTCCCGTAAAGAATGTATTAGATTGACTGAGTTGATATGTTGATTGTAAATAAGAAGCTAATGTTTCTAAAAAACCAATATCATCAATAGTTACTCCAGCATGAAAATCATAACCAACATTCCAAAAATTATCCCCCCAAGAATCAGTAGTGCCCTGAGGGTAGCAAACAGCAAATCCATTTTGATCAGCTATATTATTCATTCCAGAGTAAGACATTATCCCTTGCGCCGAACCAGTAAATCCATGAGCAACAAAAACTAATGGTGCATTTAAAGGTAAATTATTTGGTGAATAATAAATATATTCTCTATTCAAACCATCATGAAAGAAATTTAAATTTTGTTGACTAAAAACAAGGCAAGGAAAGCAAAATAATATAATTAGTATTTTTTTCATATTTAGATTTATCTTCTTGAACTAAGTTTAGCAAGTAACCTTAGTATTTCAAGATATAACCATATTAGTGTAACCAACAGACCAAATGCTCCATACCATTCCATATACTTAGGTGCTCCATTAGCAGCTCCAGCTTCAATAAAATCAAAATCCATAACTAAATTTAAAGAAGCAATAACAACAACAAAAAGGGAAAACCCAATACTTAACATAGATGAGTTAGCAGGATTCATAACTGGTAATCCACCACTTCCAAACATACTCATAAAAAAGCTAATTAAATATACAATTCCAATACCAGCAGTAGCAGCAAAAAGACCTAATTTAAAATTCTGTGTTACTTTAATGATTTTGGTTTTGTAAGCAAATAAAAGAGCAAATAAAATCCCTAAAGTGAGCATGATTGCTTGAGGAACAATGCCAGGCTCAAATGCATCTGCATAGATCTTTGAGATACCACCAAGTGCAAGTCCCTCAAGAAATGCATATATAGGCACTGTAGTGGCAGACCATTCTTTTTTAAAGATGGTAATAAGGGCAACAATAAACCCACCAACAAATCCTATAATAACATAATCTAGAATAGCATTTGTATACGTATAATAAGCAGAAAGTAATAAGATAGCCATACTAATCGCTGTTTTATTTACAGCTCCATCTATAGTCATAACGCCAGAGGGAGAAGCTATTAGATTTTCAAAGGTTTTTTTACTTAATGCAGGATTTCCAGATCGAATCATATTAATCTATTAGAATGAATTTATAAATTTAAGAAAAAATTTATACTTAAAATGGTATAACTTAAAATCAAATAATATAAATATTATAAAATATTATAAAATATTAAAAATTGCAATTGCATATAACAAGAATCTCAAAAATCTAAAAAGTGACCATAACAAATAATATTTAAAATTATATTTAATCAAGCCCGAAGCCATACTTACTAGAGAGTGAGGAAGTGGTGATACAGCACCTAAAACAATAAAAAAACCTCCCCATTTTTGCAAATTAGTTACATGCTTAGATATTTTATTTTCTGTGAATTTTTTTATAAAAGGTATTAAATATAAATATCTACCAATCATATAAGAAATAATTCCTCCAGCATAAGAAATAGATGCAAGTAAAAAAACATAAAAAACAGGATGTGGGGATTTATTAGCCCAAACAAGAAATAATTCTGGAGGAAGTAATCCTAAAAAAGATTCAGAAATAAAAAAAATAAACATTAGAATCAGTGGTGAATATTTTTTTAAAGAATTATCTATTAATAAAGTAATATCAATTACAAAAGTATCAATGCAAAATAAAACTAGAAGAAAAATAGATAATAGAACTAGACCTTTGATGGCTAAACTAAATAAAAAAGAATAAAAGTTAGTTAACGAATAATAACGATGTAGTCTTTTTAAAGATTTAATTGATTTTTTAAACATTAATTAATTTCATATTTTAAAATTTATAAGTTGTTATTACATCCTCATTACTTGTAAGGGCCTCATCAATAATTTTCTTAGCTAAATCCTTAACTAATAGGGGCTTTAAGGATTTTAGTAAACCAAGTTTGTTAAATGCCTTTAAGAACTTTATACTAATTTTTTCTCCTGATCTAATTAAGTCTGACTGTCTAATTAATGAAGGTGGTTGAAAAATTTGAATTTTTTTAAAATTAAGACTCTTTACTGCTTCTTCTAAATCTCCTTTAATTTTGGGATAGAAAAAAAAAGAGTTTTTGTTTGCTCCAAGCGAAGAAATCAAAGAATAATGACTAACACTATTATCAAATGCCATTTTAGCAAATTCATATTGGTAGGTAAAATCTACTAAAAATTGTTCATTTTTACCTCCAGCTTCTTTTTTAGTTGTTCCTAATGAGGAAAACAATATATCTCCGTTAACTAAACTATTGTATTGACTTAGTTTAGAAAAGTTAATTTCATGTATAATTAATTTCTCATGCTTTATATTAATTTTCCTTCTTACAAATACAGAAACTTTAGTAAAATTAGAATCTTCTAATAATAATTTAACTATTTCTTGGCCAGTTGCTCCCGAAGCTCCAAGTACTAATGCATGCATTTTTTTAAAGATTTTAATTATTGCAAATATCTATTATTATTTCATTTAGAGAGTTAGACTCATCAATAAATAAGTCTTTTTTGTGTTTAAACAATTTTAAAAAAAATAGTTATATTTTTATTTAATGTTAGAGAAAGTAAAAATCATCGAGTGTCCAAGAGATGCTATGCAAAGCATCAAGACTTTTATTCCCACAAATATCAAGTTAAGCTATTTACAAAGTGTTGTTGATGTTGGTTTTGATATTGTAGATATTGGAAGTTTTGTTTCAACTAAAGCTATACCTCAACTTGCTGACACTTCTAAAATTATTGACTCAATTGATTTATCGAATTCAAATTCTGAACTACTTGTAATAATTGCAAATACAAAGGGTGCAATAAATGCTTCAAAATTTGAAAAAATTAGTTACTTGGGTTATCCCTTTTCAATATCTGAAAGTTTTCAAATAAGTAACACAAATAAAAGTATAAAAGATTCTGAAAATGAATTAGCAGAAATCCTTTCTATTGCAGAAAAAGTAAATAAAAAGGTTGTCGTGTATTTATCAATGTGTTTTGGCAACCCATATGGTGATGTATGGAACTTAGATATTATTAATCATTGGATTTATAAATTGAAGGACATGGGTGTTAAGATTATATCTCTAAGTGACACTATTGGATCATCTACCCCAGAATCAATAAAATCTATTTTTAATTCTGTATTAAAAAATCATAGTGATATCGAATTTGGAGCACATCTTCACTCAGATCCAAATTCATGGCATGACAAAATACATAGTGCATTTGAAGCAGGATGCAGAAGATTTGACGGGGCTATAGGTGGTTATGGCGGCTGTCCTATGGCAAGTAATCAAATAGTTGGAAATATGCCTACTGAAAAAATAATATCTTTCTTAAAGACTCAAAAAACATCTAACAATATTAATTCTTTGCGCTTTGAGAATTGTTATAATCAGTCTTTAGAAGTTTTTAATAAATTTCATTAAAATTTTCTTAATTAATTAGGAGTCTTGAAATATTAGCTCGTAAATCTCTTTTACTATTTGAGATTTGAAGCATCTTTGATTGCTGAAATATTATCTCCAACGGATGATCTTCTAAAGAATCATAAGTTCCAAAGATTTCAAAACATTCTGAAACTACCTTATCCATTAATTGGATTGAAGTTAACTTTGCCATTAGAAATTCTTTTTCAAGATTTTCTGAAGTTTTAAAACTACTATTAATAGAATACACAAACTGCTTACAGCACTCAATTTCAGAAGCTAACTGAGCAATTTGGTGTCTTATCACTTGAGAACTACTTTTCTTTTCAGCCTTATTATTAGTTTGATTGATATGAGTGATGGTAGTATTTATTGTATTCTCAGCAATTGATATAGTTTTTGTTGCTAATGATAAATCAAGTTCATCAGAATTTCCTAAAGTAGAGATTTTATCTTGTTTTAAAACATCAATGTTAGTACTACTTAAACTTTCTTTTATATTAACATTTGATTTTTCTTTTTTATATGTGACATCATCAATAATAACTTTAGCAATAATATCTCTCATAATTTCTGAAGTACCCCCTCCTATTGTTCCAATTCTTGAATCTCTAAACATTCTAGCCATTGGATAATCCTCCGTATACCCATTCCCACCAAAGAACTGTAGACATTGAGTAGAAATCTTCTCATGTAACTCTGTAACAATTAGCTTACCCATTGAACATGACTTAACATCATAAATTCCTTTATCGAATAAATCACAACAATAATAACTAAAAGCTTTCAATGCTTCAAGATCAGATGACAACTGGGATATTCGATGTCTTAATACTTCAAACTTATCTATTGTTCTTCCAAATGCCTTTCTCTGCGACATATAATTTAAAGACTCTGATAAAGCAAACTCCATGGTTGCGACACCACTAGGTAAGAAACAAAGTCTTTCAAGTTGTAAGCCATTCATTAAATAGTTAAACCCCTTTCCTTCTTCACCAATTAAATTTTCTTTAGGAACCTTTACATTGTCAAAACCTAACTCAGCAGTGTCTGAAGAGTGCCAACCAAGTTTATTGATTTTATTTTTAGTAATTCCTTCTCTATCAAGATCTACACAAATTAAACTCACTCCTTTTGTACCTGCAGAAGGATCAGTTTTTACTACAAGAACTACAAAATCACCATATATTCCATTTGTAATAAATGTTTTGGATCCATTAATTACATAGTGATTGTCAATTAGTTCTGCTCTAGTTTGAATATTTTTTGTGTCTGAACCAGCATCTGGTTCAGTTATTCCTATACAACTTATTAAATCACCTGAAATTAATCCAGGCAGATATTTATCTTTTAATTTATCACTTCCATATTTATAAATATAAGGTGCAGACATGTATTGAACCACCTGTTGAGTAATAAGGAAACCACCGCTATTTAGTCTTCCTAGTTCTTCATTAAATATAACTTCAAAAAAGAAGTCTAAATTACTACCTCCATATTTTTCTGGTAACGATAATCCAAGAAACCCCATATCACCCATTTTTTTCCAGATAGATTTTGGAATTTTTCCATTTTTTTCCCAAACTTCAAGATTTGGTCTTACTTCTCTTTCCAGGAAATCTCTTAAACTTTCTCTAAATAGATTATGCTCTTCATTAAAATACTTCATCATTGTTTTGTAAAAAATAAGTTTATACTGTCTTAGAATTGTCTGTCTTAGATCCTCATGTATATCTAAACCTGTAAGACTCCCATATTAAATTTCTTTTCAATTGGCGCGTTATTTGCAGCTTCAATCCCCATAGAAATCCATGTTCTAGTATCTAGAGGATTAATCACTGCATCTGTCCAAATTCTTGCTGCTGAATAATAAGGGGAAATTTGCTCATCATAGCGAGACTTTATTTGATTAAATAGTTCTGCTTCTTTTTCTGGTGTAATTTTTTCTCCACGTTTTTTTAGAGAAGCTGTTTCTATTTGTAGTAACACTTTTGCAGCAGACTTGCCACTCATTACAGCTAATTCAGCACTTGGCCAGGCAACAATTAACCTTGGGTCATATGCTTTACCACACATGGCATAATTACCTGCTCCGTATGAATTACCAATTATAACTGTAAATTTAGGAACAACAGAATTACTTACAGCATTTACCATTTTTGCTCCATCTTTTATTATTCCTGAATGTTCAGATTTACTTCCAACCATAAATCCAGTTACATCTTGAAAGAAAACCAATGGGATTTTTTTCTGATTACAATTCGCAATAAAGCGAGTTGCCTTATCTGCAGAGTCATTGTAAATAACTCCACCAAATTGTATTTCTCCTTTTTTTGTTTTTACTAATTTTCTTTGATTTGCAACAATACCAACTGCCCAACCATCTATTCTTGCGTAGCCAGTTAAAATAGTTTGACCATATCCTTCTTTATATTGATCAAATTCTGATTTATCTACAAGACATTTGATAATTTCCAACATATCATATGTAGAGTTTCTTTCTCTTGGTAAAATTCCAAAAATATTATCTTCATTCTCCTTAGGTTCTTCACTTTTAGATTTATTGAATCCGGCTTTTTCAAAATCACCAATTTTATCAACTAAACCTTTTATTTTATCTAATGCATCTTTATCATCAAGTGCTTTATAATCAGTAACACCAGAGATTTCACAATGTGTTGATGCTCCTCCAAGTGTTTCGTTATCGATATTTTCACCAATTGCTGCTTTTACTAAATAGCTTCCGGCTAAGAAAATACTAGCAGTCTTGTCAACAATAATAGATTCATCACTCATAATTGGTAGATAAGCACCACCCGCAACACAGCTTCCCATAATAGCAGAAATTTGTATAATCCCCATGCTACTCATAATTGCATTATTTCTAAAATGCGACCAAAAATGTTCTTTATCAGCAAAAATCTCATCTTGCATTGGTAAATACACACCCGCAGAATCTACTAAATAAATTATTGGAATTTTATTTTCGATTGATATTTCTTGGGCTCGCAAATTCTTTTTACCAGTAATTGGAAACCATGCCCCTGCTTTTACAGTGGCATCATTAGCTACTACAATACACTGTTTTCCTTTTATATAACCAATTTTAACGACAACTCCTCCAGAGGGACAACCTCCATGTTGCTTATACATGTTATCTCCAGCAAAGGCACCAATTTCAATTGACTTTTTTTGACTGTCTAACAGATAATCAACTCTGTCACGAGCTGTCATTTTTCCCTTTTCACGATGCTTTTCAATACGCTTCTTACCTCCACCTAATTTTACTTTAGCAAAACGTTTACGCAGATCAGAAATTAAAAGTTTATTGAAATCTTCGTTTTTATTAAAGTTAATATCCATGGGATTTTTTTTACAAAAATTATTCATTAAAAATAAAAATATTTTACCAACAATTTAGTAAGTATTGACACCTAAATTTAAGAAAAATAAAAGATTAAAAATCCTTTACAAAAAGACCTCATAATCTTTTGGACTACAGGGCCTTAACTTATATTGTTTTTTAAAAAAAGCATATACATCTTGTTATTCTTATTTATTCTTAATATAAATTACTCAAAATCATGCAGTTATAGTTTTTTTATAACTTCAGCTTAATTAAATTTGTTCAAAATAAAAAATCTATGAATATCTTAAATATAAAAAATCTTACTTCAAGTAATAAAAATAAATGTCAATGTGGTAAGACTAAAGACTCCAATGGAAACTGTGATGGTTCACATGCAAATAAGTAAGCAATCTACTTATAATTTATATTACTTAAATTTTAGAATAAGCTTATATGTAGAATCATACAGCTAAAAACTTTCTATCTTTTCTGTCTCACTAAAACTAAAAATCCCTTATAATATTACAAATTATAAGGGATTTTATTATTAAGTTCTAGAGGGTTCTTAATCTAAAAAGGATTCAATAGATTTGGCAGTATCTAAAATAGATTTTTTGAGACTAATGGGTTGCCAATTAAATACTTTTTTTGTAGCACTGACATCTGCAGTATATGTTTTACCAATAAATGCTCTCATACCTCTAATATCGCTAACAAAATAACTCATAAAATTAAGAAAGAGGTTAGGTGCTTCTTTAGTGCTTACTTTCTTATATCCATCATCTTTTAAAATCTGAGCTATATCCTTAAATTTATAGGGAATTTCAGTAGTTACTATAAATCTTCTTCCGCTAGCATTTGGATTTTCAAGTGCTAAAACATGTATTTTTGCTATATCTCTTACATCAGACATGTTTATTGATGTCTGTGGAAGCATAGGCATTTTACCATCTAGCATCTCTTTAAACATCTTCATAGATTCTCCATCAGTATTACCATTAAGTGAAGGACCAAAAACAGGACCAGGATTTATAACTGTTAATTCTAATTTTGGATCTTCTTGACTTTCAATGAACTCCCATGCACTTTTCTCGGCTAATGTTTTACTCTTACCATATGAAGATAAATTTCTAGCATCAACATTTGACCAAGTATTTTCATTAATATTTATAGATTTATCTGCATCACCTAACATTGATACAACAGAGGAAGTAATAACAATACGCTTTACACCTGATTTTTTTGCAGCTTTTAATGCTCTCATAGTACCATCAACTGCAGGTCTAATTAAAGTATTAGGATCTTTAGGTTCAGTAGTTATATAAGGTGAAGCGACGTGTAAAACATATTCACAACCATTCATTGCTTCATCCCACCCTTCATCTTCTAGTAAGTTCAGCTTACAGAATTCTAAGTCATCTAATGAATCAACCTCATTTTTGATAGCTTTAATTACTTCTTCAGATTTGGATAAACTTCTAAGAGATCCACGAACTGCATATCCATTTTTTAATAATTCTACAGCACAGTGATTAGCTATATAACCAGAGATGCCTGTTAACAATACTTTTTTTTTCATTTATTATTTTTTTTTTACTTTTGTTTTGAAAGCAAAATTAATAAAAATTACTTTCATTTTGATAGTAAAAAATATATTTTATTAAAAATGAGGTCATTCTTAGGTAAAATTTTTAGATGTGATTGCCCAGTAACAACTGCTTTAGATGTTGTTGGGGATAAATGGACACTTGTTATAATTAAACAAATGTTACTTGAATTTAAAAAAACATTTAAAGATTTCTCAGAAAGTGATGAAGCTATTGCTCCAAATATTTTATCAGCTAGACTAAAAAATTTAGAACATTTTGGATTCATTAAAAAAACCATTCATCCTAACAACAAAAAAACTAATATCTATATTTTAACTAAAAAAGGACTATCACTAACTCCAATTATTATTTCATTAGCAACATGGACTCATGAAAATTTAAAGAAATCAAATCATTCATTTTTTGATAAAGACTACTCTCAAATAAATGATAAGAATAATTTGCAGCAAGAGGTAATTAAAATTTATGAAGAAAAAA
>Ga0209830_10001903_pt1 | contig 17602 bp, 14 predicted proteins | sample ArcticOcean_MG_C_12_FD_187439 | JGI IMG/M metagenome (GOLD analysis project Ga0209830, IMG submission 187439) | Marine microbial communities from western Arctic Ocean - ArcticOcean_MG_CB8_130 (SPAdes) (version 2) | ecosystem: Environmental > Aquatic > Marine > Oceanic | place: Arctic Ocean...
ACGCGGTAGTGAGCAGTATTTGAGTATTTTAAGTGATGGTGGAAAAAGGCAACCTTTTGCTCTCCCTCGAAATCCTTCAAAAACAATAAAACGATATAATAAACTACCGCGTAAGAATACACACACACACACACACACACGCACGCACGCACGCACTGTTGATCTCCTGATAACTGCTATTATTATTACGATTACAATTACTATTGTTAATAATAAAAATGGCCATCTTCGGATTCCGAGCGAAAGAGTTCTTCTTAAGAACCTTACTACCGCTCTGGATCCCTTTATGCCTATTGATGATGTTTCCAATCGTGTGGCGAAAAGACGAGCTCGTGATCAGCGCGCGATTGAACTTAACCGATCGCGAAGGGAACGTGGCCGAACCGGTCGCACAGTGCGAGACCGGTCTAATAGCATCATCCATGCGAGGATTAATCACGGAAGAATCGTTACATAAAGTACTACCGAAGTGCTATGCGTTAGCCGAGAAGTACAAAGATAACGCGGCGAGATCGGTGTACGAAGCGATTAGGATAGCGCATAGGAAGGATGGGGAGAAGTCACCTTTGTTTGGGAGAATAGCGCCACCGATGGCGCCTCCTAGCCCGGAAGCGCCGAGCTGTGATCAGAACATGAAACACGCGCAGTTAGAGTATTCGAGGAATAAACATTGCGAGTTCTTAGCGAGCTTTGCGAAGGATAGCGGGAAAGTGAGCAAGGCGAATAAGAAGGGGAGGATACAGTTTGGGACGAAGAAAGTACCGGCTGATTTAGCCGTGCAAGCGTTTGCGAAGAGTAATACGATTCAGGGAGAGTGTAGGATTATCAGTTTGGTTGGAACGACGCCGGAAGGACGCGCGTTCGCAGGAAGAGTCCATGCCGAGATGTTGGCGAGTAATAGGAAAGAGAACTGCGACGTTCGATTATACGAAACGAATAAAGAGATGTTAATCGAGAATAGAAATGCGAAGAAGGCGTATAATCACATGGGTGTTTTGATTGGGAAAAAGAGGAAGAAGGAAACGATTGATGTTGGAAAGAAGCAAACACACGCTTATGGCGCGAAAGTGACCGAATTTATTGATTTGGAGACAAAGACTCCCGACGGCGAATGGTGCGCCTCCGAGGTTGGATTAAAGTTAGGATTTTGTATCAATCACGCGATTAGTTTAGTACACGTGGATAAAGCTGCGACGGATATCATGGTTGAAGGTGGGAAGACGATGTTGAAGACGAATAAAATTGCATCGTTATTGTTCGATGGTACGTTTGAAACTGCGAAGCAGTTTGAAAATTTAGGCTTTTATATTTACTTGGTCGGCGATAAGGACCAACGGAATCGAGAACCGGTGTTTTTGCGTATCGATGGTGAATGGAATGGCAACGGCGCGTTTGCAAAGTATGTCAGAGGGAACGAGTTCACGTTCATGGCTTTGACGCCGTCGCATGGTTTCAACGAATACATGGTCGAGAACAATTTAATGGTTTGCAACTCTTCGTGCGAGTGTAAAGTAGAACCGACATGTGGATGCAAGGCAGAAAACGGGATGCCGGATTGTCCTGCTTCATTAGGCAAATAATTTTCCAAACTAACTAAATCACTATCTGCTATTTAATCACTCATTTACGACGGCGATGTATTACTGCTTCTTCGACAGAATGTCACAGATACTCTTTATCCGGTTTCTCTCCCGAAACGCAAACTAAGTTAATACAAAACCTATCTCCGTGCTCATCGGGCAAGTTATGTCCCAGATGTAACCCGTCAACGGTAACTACTTCGCCTCCATCTAAAACTCGAACGTTCTCCCAAATGACTTCGCTCGCCCTAAAACTGGGCCAACCATGTCGTAAGCTCTCGTCCACGAACCTCGAAATCGCTCTATGCTCACCTATTCTAAACACCTCTCGTAAAAGCGCCGAGTCATAGAACGTCAATTGCCCAGCACCTCCATCGATTTCGGAATTTAATTCATGAATGAATCTTTCCGTTCGACTAAATGTCCCAGACCACTCCGCTCCGTGTCTATTCCTTGCACAAACAGACTTCGCAGTGATTGCTCTCGTTCCCCATCTGAGCTCTGTTTTAACAATCTTCGTTTGTAACGCTCGTTGATTGATCATGATCGATTCATTCGCTCTCGCGAAATCTGGAACTGTATCAGTAACTATCTCCTTCGCTCTTACTGAACTATTCGTTACGAACAACAGTCCAAGGATTGAAACGATCGTCGGCATGTTTAGATTGATTTTAGCAGCAAAAGGCATTTTGTAGCAGTAGTACGCTGAAAATGTTTAAGAGTGGTATAACGTTTACTATTATTTATTCGGAGCTGATGGTATTATGATGTGTTGAATATGTTCAAGACGCGCTCAAACCGTTTCCCCAACATCACATAAAAGAAGAACTGAAGAAGATGATATAAAACAAATATATCAATCAAAGAAGATTAGAAGAAGAAGAAGAAGAAGAAGAAGAAGAAGAACGATGTCTCATGGAGCAATGACAAGAAATAAAATGCATAGGAGAGATCTCGAGAACGCGATATTAAAAAGATTCGGCATCGGGAAAGACGTTCGAACTTTGAACATTTCTCGCTATGAATTGAGACAGTTATGGAATGTGAGCGAAGATGATATGAAGTTTGAGGAAGTGACTAAGATGTTTTGTTTAGCGAAATGCGATGATGATGATGATAATAATAATAATAACGATGGGAATAGTACTGGTAACAATAGTAGGAAAGTGAATGTGAAGAAAATGCTCGATTTGATCGAGAGTTACGATTTTAGTACTAAGAATGAGAACGAACTAACAAATGATAGGGGACTTTTAGGTTCGAGTAGGATGAAAGAGGTTTTGGAAGCGAAAATGAACGCCGACGAAGCGATTAAGAGAGCAAATAATCACGAAAAGCAAAAACGAGAGAGCGAGAAGAAGAGCGAGTTGTTAGTAAGATTGAAAATAGCAACGAGGAACGAGGCAAAGGCGTTGGAGGAGATTTCAAACGCGAAGGTCGCGTCAAAACTTTTAGTGATGAATACGTACGATTCTTTAGACGAAGCTAGGACGAGAGCGAACAAAGCTGAGGAGGAACGCGATGAGTTGAAGGAAAAACTGAAACAGATGTTTGAAGAGATTAGAAAATTGAGAAATGGCGAACATTTTGAGGCGTTGAGAGAGCGATTAATAGCGCGCGAGCAAAAAATGAAGGAAAAAATGAAAAAGATGTCTGACGAGATAGAGTCGTTGCGATTTGAACTTGTCGAGCGCGATGCTGAAATAATACGATATCGCAGCAAATATTGTAAATCAGATAAAAACAGTACGTAGTATTATCAATAGCGCAATATATAGAGAGCAAAATTAATCAGCGCGCGGCAAAGTAAGTAGCATAAATAAACTAAAAACTATTGGTAGCATCGAATACCTCGTCCTTCTCTGGAAGCAATTTAAGACTCCTCGTAATCGTGTTGAAGATTTCCTCGTCTCCTTTAGTCATCCCATCTTCTGGCATTTGACATTTCACCGAAATCACGTCTTTCCTCCCTAACTTTCTCCCCGACCCTCTTAACCCCGGACCGAGCACGGCGACTTCCCAAAAACGAAAATTCAACATCGCTTGACTACTCCACTCGTAAAAATAATACTGCCCATCATCGCTCTCTTCGAACTTATCTAAAAACGTCGCAGCTTTCGCACCCCCAGTTGGTCCGTTCAACGGCGCGAAATCGTTCGCTTTTGTCTTCCCGAGCTCCTCGGCGCTTCCGTAACCAACCCCTAAATCCTTCAAATAAACCTTCCTTATTTGCGTTGAATCACTATCGTTATTATCATCATTATTATTATTATTATCAATAGGTGAAGATGGTTCTACTTTCCCAACTGGATTCACGATTATCGTACACCTCCTCCCCCCATACTCAGCCACTGGATGAAACTCTCTCTCGAGAACCCCGTTAGGAGTATCCATTTGCCAATCAATCGGTACTTTCATCGTAAATCCGCGCTCGATATCTACATAGTCTCTGTACACAACCTCATCCATTTGTTCGGTTTGGTGCGCTGGAACCGTTTTCTCATCTCCATATGCTTTCGCTTCGTGATATTCATTATCACTCATACTATCGATTATTGTCAGTATTGACATTGAACTCGTTAAAAGAAAATATCTCCTATTCGTAGTATTATCATCATCATCTTCTTCTTCCTCTCCTTCGCGTTCGGGACTATTACTATCATTACACTCAAAAAAAGAACGAGCAAAACGAGCGCTTCTACTGCTCGGTCCTCTTTTTCGTCCGCACTCTCGTTTATTGAAAGAGTGTCCAAACGACGCGGACGCCTCTTTAACGCTCAGCGAGGAGTTCATTTTATGCGGAAGTTTTGGAAAAATTCCTGCTCTCGAATTTCGGCAGCCTATGTCGTCCTAATAATAACAGACGTTATATGCATGATATGCTGATAATCAACGCGTGAACTCATACGCTTGAAAAAAGAAATACTCCGAAAACAGAGCGCAGAGAAGAGGGACATGGCGAAACATCACCCGGATTTAATAATGTGCCGAAAAATGCCCGGCATCGCAATCGGACGCCTATGCGAGAAATGTGACGGGAAATGTGTCATCTGTGACTCATACGTAAGACCTTCGCAGCTCGTTAGAGTATGCGATGAATGTAATTATGGATCGAATTTAGGGAAGTGCGTGATTTGTTCAGCGGTTGGTGTGAGCGATGCGTATTATTGTGCGTCCTGTGTCGTACAGGAGAAGGACAGAGATGGATGTCCGAAGATTATAAACTTAGGAAGTGCTAAGACTGATTTGTTTTATCACAAGAAAGCTGCTGGAGAATTGGAAGGCGGAGGGGGGAGGACGTATTGATCGATTCATCTATCGATACATGTTTAGTTACTGAAGTGTGCCTGTGCCTTTGTATTGTTATGATTGATAATTCTAATGTTTAATGTCTAGTTCTATTTGATCTACGAGCCGCTACTACTGCGTTTGTTGTTGTTGTTGTTTCTAAAATGTTTTGTTGGTTGAAGTGCGTTTGAATTCCTTCCTCTTCTGCTCTTACTGCATCGTTTTGTTCTTCTTCTTCTTCTTCTGGCACATCTACTGCAGCGGCGACTACGGCGGCGGCGAGCAATGGTCTTCTTTTAATCACGCCGTAGCTCGGAAAATTCAATTTTATCTCTCGTGTAGTATTTGCGACAAAATCTTGTTCGTCGATGTCTTTTAATAATTCGTCTCTAATTTCTTTTCCGACGGCTTCGAAACTCGAACCTTCGCCGTGGAAAAGCGTGGCGTTCGAAACGAGAAGGTCGGCGTCTGCTTTGAAAGCATCGATTTGTCGGTAATACCTACTTTTCACGCGTTTCTTTATTTTCTCCAACGACATTGGCAGAGGAACTAGTTTGCAATAATTTGCGCTGACACCTATAGTTTCGCGAACAAACGATTCATCGCAAGTAACGTCTGTGACAAACGCGAGAAATCTATCGTTGTCGATGAGCTTATCAAGTTTCCGATTTAGTAATCGAGTGACTTCTGTTGATAAAGCTGGACCGAGCAAGCAGTCCGAAGCGCGATTCCGTTGTCTCGCTTCCGTGGCACGACGACAACGGACTTTATCATCGCCATCAAAAAGCTCCCAAAAACAATGCTTCACGGTTTCATCGGCTTGATTTGAATACGCTACGCGCAACACGTTCCAAGGTGAACCTTTCCACGAGCCTTCATTTTTAATAAGTTCGGATATTTCACCGTGCCACCATTTCCCAAAGTTACCTGGATTTTGAACATCCTCAAGTTCCCAGTCCCAGAGACAAAAGACGTTTTGGTCGTCCGCTTTCCAATTTTTCTCTCGCGCGGCTATAAATCTGTCCAAGCATACTATAAAATCGGGCACGTTTAACCTTGGAAGTTTGAGCGAAAACGTTTCACCGAAATTCACACTTTTCGGATCGGCGAAACGTAAAACTAACTCGCATATCGTCTCGAATGGCGCCTCAGTGACCGTACTTCCGTTAGAGTCGTTGATGATATAGGTTATATCTGCGACGACGCACGGTTCACAAAAACGAACGTCTTCTTTCACTTCCCAAACACGAGGTAGTGTTGTATCGTTCATCAAATCGAGATATTCCTCGTGACCTTGCGGGATATACATCACAGAATCACCGAGCTGTGGTACGTAGCATCCATATCCTTGAAACTCGCGCGATAACCAACTGAAACATTGCTCTGCTCGCTTGGCACGCATAACAAAAGTAAGGCGAGCTGTCGATGGACGTTCTTCTTCTTCATCTTCTTCTTCTTCCTCATCTTCTTCCTCGGAATCGTCAGAGCCTACTTGTCGATTAGTGTTTCTTCGTTGCCTTCGTCTCGGACGCGCTTCTTCATCCTCATCTTCCTCCTCGTATTCATCACTTTCATCAGTTTCGGAATCGGACTCGGCGTTCGCTCGTCTCGACGATCGTCGCAAAGTGCGTTGACGCCCAGTTCTATTTGCTGCTCGAGCAGCCCGTGCTCTCGTTCGTCTTCGCCCGAATGCACCAGCTGTCCCATAATCGCTATCATCGTCAGAGTCTTCTAAACCTTCCAATTCAGCATCTTCGTTATCGACATCCTCATCATCGTCGCTGGATACGATGACGTCTGGATCTCTTTCCGGATCATCTGGATCATCGATATCATCTCCGGGATCTTCTTCGGCCGGCAATAACCACTCCTCTTGGATTGGAGTTGGATAACGAAGTGCCATCATCAATTGTCTTACGGATGAATGCTTGCAACCATCTTCTCGTTTCCACGCGCCTTCAAATTCTCGTTTCGAAACTTCTTGCGTAATATCGGAAAATCTCTCGAGACTTTCACCATTTTTGAACGCTTCAACGAAATCAACAGAATACGGATCGCCCATCTGGTCGCGTAATATTTCTGTTTCAAAATTGTATCTTTCAAAGAGAGTTTCACCGGGAATGATATTCGCTGGAGGGTCTTGAAATACTCGCGCAATGCCATGTTCATCTCGCGCGACTTCAGTTTCTGGTACGAATTCAATGCCAAAAAATTGTTCTTTTTTCTGCAATAAGAAGCGTTTATTATCGCCTACTCCAAACAAGTAGCAGTTGCCGATGGAATCTGCAGCTACGAACGATAAACCATCTGGGTTCCAGTGCAACTCGACTATGTTAATGCCTTCGAACTCTGGTTCAAATACTCGCATGCTCTCAGAAGCGTTCTGCGGTTTGGTAAATAGTCTATTTCCGTTTCCCCCTAATTGCTGCGTATTTTGCCCAAATGGTATCGAGTGCTCAAGGCTCCACATTATAATTCTCCCGTCGTAACCGCCCGTCAAAACTATTTTTGGATCGATTGGATGTGTTTCGAGCGCAAAAACGGATTTTGAGTGCGTGTGATTTGGTTGGCCACCTCCCCATCCCAATGTGCGTCCCGTTTGCGCGCAAAACCATACAAGTTTTGCTCCAGTCCCCACTTTCGAGTTCAATGTCGCAACTATCATGGAGTCGTCTTTGGACCAAACAGCACTTTGTATAGAAAAATGTTGGCCCTCATCAAACGTTCTTGAATCTACTTCCCAAATAAGTTTCATTCTTTTATCGTCGCGTTTTGATTTTTTTTTCTTCTTTGTTGAAATAGCGTACGCAGTCGTCGAAGGTATTTTCCAACATTTGATTACTCCCTCTTCGCCGCCAGTTACAAACGTGCACGGGTCGTTGTTACTAAATTTAACGCAATAGACATCCTCTTCATGTCTTTCGTTAGACTTTTCTGAGTTATAAGCAACCAATTTATTCACTGGCGGAACTTCCCCCGAAATTTCATCTCCTCCTATTTTGCTCGGATCGATACCGTACGAAAACACGAATCCTTTTTTGGTTTCGTGCATTGAATCCGTGCCGCCACAAAAGGCTGTTCCATCACTATTGAAAGAAAATGCGATGATTCTTGCAATTTTCGTTCTTGGAACACGCCCTTGTTGGCGCTGTTGTTGTTGTTGCTGTTGATTATTGTTGTTTTCGTTATTTGTTTCCGCCAAGGGAGCTACTATTGTATTGTTATTGTTATTATTGTTGTCTCGACCTCCTCCAATGAGAGCGTGTATGTCTAAAGTTATTGAATTTTGATTTCCGGAATGTTTATACGCGTTCCATAATCGTAGCGTTCCATCCTCACTCGTCGAAGCAACGAGCCACGGTTTTGCGGGGCAGAAAATCACCTCGGTAATGGGCATAAAATGGCCTCTCAAAACTGCAACCGGTTCGCCGGTTTCCAACTTCCACGTCCGTACTTCTTTATCAATCGACCCAGAAGCTACGAGATAGTCTTTCGGACAAATCGAAATGATCGTAATTTCTCTCTTATGTCCTCTGCAACTCGCAATTAATCGACTCGTTCGCGCGCTCCAAATCTTCACTAACCAATCGTCCGAACCGGTTACAATTTTATCCCCTTGATTATTATACACCGCGCAATAACACGCGTCCCTATGCGCGTGGACCACTCGTTGACACTCGAATCGTTTACCGAATAGTGTTCTCGGTAACTTTTGTGTGAATTCTAAATCGCTAATACTATTTTTAGTACGAGCGTTTTTCCTCGCAACGACTGCCAACAAATTATTCGCTTGTCCAAAATCGACGACGCACAAATTTCTCTTTGTTTTCACTGTTTCATTACCAATATTAATATTATTAATACGACTACTTATTCTTCTTCTGCCTCTATCGTCTTCTTCTATTCTACTATTAACTAATAAGTCGTTCAGTAAAATCTTGGTCTTCTTCTTCTCCTGGTTATTACTATTCGTTGAAGAAGTACCAAAAAACTTCCTCTCCATCTCTTCCTCGCTCATCTCTCTCTCGCGTCCCATAAAATCAACACGCTTCGGTAATCCATCTATCGCCCTCAATTCGCTCAAGAACTTATCCGCCGTTCCAGTGAACCCCTCGCGTTTTCGTAAATGATTTAAAATCCTGAAATTCAAGAACTCTTCCCCTTCGCCTTCGAAATCGACGTCGGTTTCATGTTTTACGCCCCGTCCAAAAGTATTCATTATTTCATCGCTAGCAGTACTAACTTCCTTCTTCTTCTTCTTCGTGTCTTTCTCCATTCTCATTCGTTTTGTTTTCGGTGCGTTTTTGTTTTCGGTGCGCGTTCTTATTATTATTTATCGCTCAAAAGTGAATTTGATGCGACTGTAAAAGAGAAGTCTCTGATACCCTAAACCCTATTTATTATTTTATTTGCACAACGGGAATAAAAGGACTATTTCAAAAAGAAAACTCGCGAGCTCGATTCTTCCGTATATAATAACACGAGACGTACGTAAGTATATAAGTAAATAACGAGAGACCGACCGCGACAGGTAGTAATGAGCGATCACTATGCAGGAGTGATACTCGAGAATCAAGTACGTTTCTTTTCCACACGCGCGCGTCGTTTTTTTTTTCTGAATCCCGTAATCTCTCTCCCCCTCTCTCTGTTCTCATTAAAGTACGGGTGTTTTTTTGAGAGATGCGTCTATGCTTTAATTGCGCGTGATTTTGTCAACAGAACAAGTAAAATCGATTCGTGTGTGTGTGTGTGTGTGTGTGTGTGTGTGTGTGTGTGTATTAGCGCGTAAATATGCAATACCAAGATGATGATTGCTCTCAAGTTCTCTTGTGTGTTTTTGTTTATATTGCAGCAAAAACACACGTGTACAAAAGGAGGCCTCCCTGTTGTTAGAGTGCTCACATATATTTTCTTTTTTTCAACAGAGCTACATCGCCTATTTATGGGCGAAATCGAGTTGGACGGTGCCGTTGTTTCACCAGCAACACGTCATGAATTTGATTCAGCGGTTGCTCTTCGTGGCCTTTTCGGTCGTCGCTAATATGGGCATTCTGTATTACCATTGGACGACGCCGCCGCATCCGAAGTTTACCGTTTTACGAAAATCGAGAATAAGCATTCGCGCGCATCTTCTCAGCGGAACGATTAACGTCTGCTTGCCAATAGCAGCGTTTTGTACTGTAAACAAAGACATTTCGACAACGATTATGTGGATCACGGTCTTCTTTGATATCGTTCACTTGATTACGGTACTCATTCAGACACCAGACGTGAATGGGCAAAGAGTTTTGACCGTTCCCGCTTACCAATTTATATCACTCGTTAAAATTGTGAGCGTTTGCGGTTTAATTTCTGCGCTTCTGGATTCTTCGCTTTATCAACTCGAACGACTCGAATGGCTTTGGTCCGTTTGGGCTAACCATCAAACGTACGCCTGGGTAAGAGTATGGATAACGGTTTTATATTTCCTTGAAGCTTGCAGAGAAAGTCGATACACTGTCTCGGTCCTGATAGCAGGAACAATTGGTGCTGGACAGGCGTACGGTTTCACCATCATGATCGCAATAATTTTGTGGCTCGTCGCTTTCAATATGATGCTTCGTCGATTGACGTACTCACTAGTCGCGAAATTTTCTGTGAAGAAGACTTATTCGGAAAAAGAACAGCAGGAGTTGAACTTGGAAATGAGCGCCATGCTTCAGTTTTTCCACGAATCACATCATTCGTTATACCATGATCCTCGATATAAAACGCGTGTCACTGTCGTTCAAAAGATCTTATTCGACCTTGAATACGTGAAAACCATCGTCGACTCCACCGGAAACCAAGTATCGCAACAGTTTGCACCGATACGGACCATACCTGACGAGGTCCAGGCGCGATGCGTCTTCGAATCGATTGACTTCGACGGGAGTGGAGGTCTCGATATTTTAGAGCTCGGGCAGGTAATACACTTTTAAAAAGTTTCTTAATGGCTCGTTTTTCTTTTTCTTTTTCTTTTCCCTGCTTTTGTTCTTGCTCTTCTTCTTACCATCGTATCTTTCCATTGCCTGCAGGTCTTTCTCACGAATGGCGTCTCAATTGCTGCCACGCAAAAGATGTGCGAAAAAGCTTTTGGTTCGTTTGATTTGAACAACGATGGTTTGATCGACTTGAAGGAGTTCATTGCCGCTTTCAAGCCGTATTGGGCGTACCAATTTAACGAAGTATACATACTCTTGAAAGACGCTCCGCATTTGCTAAAAAACGTCATTAACGTGCCTCTGCAAAATGCATTGGGCGGATGCCCTTTTAGCGCGGAGCATTCCATTCCGCTCGATTTCGATTCATCAGTAATCGATTGGGCGAAATTGGTTCAAGGCGAAAACGTATCAAGTCTCGACCGCGCTTTAAAACGCGTGAAAAAAAGAATGGACAGGTTCAAACTTTAAAGAAAGAAGAAGAATTAATGGGAGGAGCTTCTTATCACCACGTATATACATCTTAAACGAGTGAGAACTCGACAGAATGTATATAACAATATAAACAATATAACAATACTAGTAGTATATATAAACAATAGTATATATATGCTTACCAGTATATCAATATGTACCTAAATTGTAAATTTAACTCCAACTGCTTCTTCGTTCTTTTTCCAAAACATGTCTTGCATTCCTTCCGTTACATAGGTCTTACTTTTGGTTCGTCGTACGCTCCAAAGGAAATCCTTTCGTTCGTGCACCCTTTGAAGGTCCGTATAATCGACCTTCTTTTGGGCATAAGTCGATACACCGTCACTGGAACTACTTCGGCTCTGAACAGGCTTTTCGGTTTCACCGCGTCGTCCTCTTTTTGATTTTCTGGCACATCCGGTTCAATCGATTTCTCTGCGAGCGTCAAGAGCCAACACATCGTTACCTCTTGGATTAGTACTATTATGATCTCTCCCTCGCGCGTTTACTCGTTCCAAGTTCACATCTCGTCTAAAAATAAATAAATCTCTCTACTGATGAGGTGGACTGTGACGAGTAAGATCTATTTACTCGTCATCTAAAAACTTCACTGGTATCCTTAAACCGTTCTCTGTACCAACCTTCGGCTTACCGTTCTTAACCCACTTCTCTTTGATATCATTCAAAGCCCTCTCGCTCGTGTGTTCGTTCAAACACTCGTTCAACTCGTTCCCACTCTTCCGACAGGCGAAAATAACCGTCAAAGTTCGGTCTTTCACGCATTCGTAGTACTGTTTTTGTTTCAGTTTACATCTCAACAAAGCGCGTTCTTTCATGATCGTTATCAGCGCTTCTTCTTCTTTTTTGAGCAGGCCGTGTTTGTCCTTTGGCGCATGTCTCGGATCCATTCCTATCGCTCTCTTTTTATTTACGCACTTCTTTTTAAACTATTTTAGTATGCGTATCGTAAACATAAAAAATGTCGTTCATCAATCGGTTTTGTTTTTTACGTCACTATCTAATTTCCCCAACACAGAAAAGAAACTCGCGCAAGTGGGAAATAAAATGTCATCATCGATCGGTGCGATGATGCAAACATCATCGAAAACAATCAATGGCGCCGATAATAAAACGACTCACTCGAGCACTCGATCGCGAGTTTTAAATAACAATAAAAGACCGGTGTTGAAACGTGAAAGAATGAGAACTATCGCCTCTGCTTCGGAAACAACGTCGTCATCGAATACTGTTAGTAATACAAAAACTAGTACTACTACTAAGGCGACGACGACGAAGACGAAGGAATATAAACAGATTGAACAAATACCAGGGGGAACACCTGAAGATGCGCAAAACAAACGATTAGGGAGAAACGATGGACGTCCGACGTATTGCCCACCTTCATATGCAGCGATGTGCATGGATGCGTTTGCCTGTGTAAGAGATGCGATGGGAGATGGCGAGACATTGATCGAGGTCGAGTTCCCGGCCGTGCCGGGGGAAGACGCGGATTATAAAGCCGCGAGTGATGTGTATATTGATGCGAACGTGCAGTACGGGTTAGTGATTGGGCAGAAGATTTTTGAGAAGTTGGGGAAGAAGGTGCAGATTTTGTTACCCGACGGCATCGAGTTTCGAAGGGCGAGGAAACAATTCGAAAGAGCGTTGGAAATGACCGAAGGAGTGACGTTGAATACGCTCGATGGGAGAAAAGCGGATTCGAGTCTTACTGGGATGTTCCAGAAGATTGGTATGGGGCAAGGTTTAAGGTCTGGACCGGAGAGAGAGAAGGAGAATGATTTTGAAGACGCGGATTTGTTCATTTTGGTCAACGTGAGTTGTGGCGAGTTACCGGACGTCGAGAAATTCGTGAAAGAGCAAGTGAAAGGGAGAACAGTGATTATGTTAAACAACCAGTTGGAGACTTTAAGAGCGGATTTGGGATTAATATCATTCCCACCTAAATCGTTGCATTATGATTTCTTGTCATTTTTTAAGCCCGTATTTTATTTACGTTCGAGAGCTTATTCGAGATCGATTTCGGTTTCTCCGTTCGTGGTGAACTATTCTGGAGCGGTCTTTCGTGAATATCCAGCGCCATGGCAAGTCATGATTAAGCAAAGCAACGGCGTCTTGGCATGCATCGCAGAAGACGAAGATCGATTTACGTTAGGCGAAGCAAAAGAAGAGATGCTCCTCGCGCTCGGCTTGAACGACCCGGAGGGAAGTTTCATGAAAGCCGCAAGAAGCGGATTAGTAGTAAACACGTGGTGGGAAGCTGATTCGGACGAAGAAAAATCTGATGCGTGGCGTACGTGATGATGACGACGACGATTAAAACAAAACTTTTATATAAGATATTGCAGCATTTTTTAAACATACATACTATAACTGAAATTATTTCACGCTAATCTCTCTTATTTGCGGCGTCTGGATCATCCAGTGTAAATTCGGTAAATTCAATACCAGCACCACCAGCTTCGCTCGTCGTCGCGAATTCGCTATTACTTTGTGATGACGAAGCACGTTGAATACCATCACTCATCTCCATTTCGCTCAACAATCTTGACCCTTGCGAAAGCGCCCTGTCCCGATTTCGCTCAAACCAATTCACGAAATCCTGCGCGCTCCCGCCCCTACTCGACGAAGTACTTCTTCTCCTGAGCGAATCTCCCCCAACACCAGGGCCTCTAAATTCTCTCGCACCTCTATTAAACTCTCCCCTAAATTCCTTAATAAAAGACGAGCACACTCCGCACGTCAAGAGCGCCGCTATACCGAGAAAGATGCCGAGAAAAACAATCCCCGCAAGTCTCTTCGCGCTCACCTTTATCTTACTCGTCTCCTCTGCTAATAAATCGTTATCATCACCATCGCTATTGTTATCGTCCTTCAAAACAAACGTCGCCTGGTTCTGTTCTCCATAAGTCTTCCCATCGATCAAACACTGCGCTTTCACGGTAAAAAAACCAATCTCTCTCAACAGCAAAGGTTCCTCTTCCCTCATCGTTCTCTCTTTCTGCCCGTTCACTGCGATCGAAAAAAGATCGCACGCTTTCTCGCCGCGCTCGTTACCCTTCCTACTCGCGACGTAGACGTTCAGTGGCACTTTATACGTCCCACTTTCAGGCGCAATAGTAATCATCGCATTATCACTCTCTTCACTGTTTGTATCTGCATTCGTCGACGAGAAGAAGAAGAGGAATAAGCAGACGCAAAAGCAAATGAACTTCTTCAGGAAAGCTAAAGAAGATGCGATTACTCTTTCAGCAGCAGTAGTGCGAGCAAAAGAAGAGAGCATTCGTTATCCTACTCGCGAAGAGCGGAACCGTTCTTATTAAAACGCAAAGGCGCTATTCCTCTCAACACTAAATCTGGGGATAAATGGAAACGTGAACGAAATCGTTAAAAAAACGACTTGGACGAAGAACGGGAGAAGAAGAAGCCCTCAAAAAGCTTCGGCGAATGCAAGGAACGCAAACAACGCGCGAGCATCGACGCGAGATCGCGCGAGACTCGTACGTAGGCGATATCACGTGCTTGCACACCGTTGCTCGAGCGCTTTCGAGGAAGATCAATGCGGAGACGTTTCTCTGTGGATGTGGCTCGAGCGTTCTTTGGTTCGCACCGTTTCCTCAGAGCGAGATTGGGAAGAAGAAGAAGAACGTAAACGAGCGAGTTGAAAGCATGAATACGAGTAAAGATGAGAATGAATTTTTGTTAGCGAGTTGTGCGATTGCTTTACCCGATGGTGCGCGCGTGCACGGCATCGAAAGGGCCGAAGCACTCGATGCGAGCGCCGAAAACGGATTCGCGTTTATTGTTTGGGGCGGTCGTTACGTTTCAGTGATCGTGTTGTTCGTACCCGAGGATGATGTAGATGTAGGGAATGGTGAAGAGAGTGATAATGGTAACGATGTTCGTGGAGGTAATGATGATGGTGATTTTGATGATGTGGGTTCGTCGCCGTCGTCGCGTTCGACTGCGTTGACAGACGCGAGAACGAAGTTCGGATGCGAGTTTTTGATGAACATCGGTTCGTTCGCGAATTGGGTACACGATTGTAAGATATGCGAACCAGATGTGCTCGATACGTATGGGCATTATAGTTTAGCAGTTGTGTTATCGGATAACTCGTGCGAAAGATGGACCGTGCCGTGGAGTGTTGATGTGAAAGTCGCGGATTGCACGCCTAGGTGTTTGGCCGTTTCTAGGTGTGAAGCGGAGAGTTTGTTATATTGTGCATGTTTGAGAGGGAATTCGTGGAAACAGATGCAAGTATGCTCTGGAACCGCATTTGGAGAGCTCTTGGTATGGTTTTGTGGAAGAGAAAACAATCAAGGGAAATATCCAATTGCGAGTTTGCAAGGTCACGCTGGAGGCATCATGCGATGTCGTTATTCAAAAGATGGGAAATTTATCGTGAGCGCGAGCGAAGATCGGACCATTCGCGTTTTCGCAATTCCAGAGGTGACTGATTTTAATAACGTTTTTCTCAAATGCGTTCGCGCCTCTGAAGTTATGTTTGGGCACGATGCTAGATGCTGGGATTGTGAACCGTATTCGATTAATAAATACGGTGACGGGAGCTTGGATATAATCGCCACGACTTGCGAAGATCGAAACGTTCGAGTGTTTGAAGCGCCCACAAAAAAGGGTGGATTTCAGGAAATTATCATCAATGGAAAAGATAACTATACGCTCGATAAATTTAATATTAATAACATCAACGTCATAAACGAAGAGTTAGCAATAGCAACGAATGGGAGAGGAATAACTGGAGAAGATATGAAGCCTTCAATGTGTTTCAAGGGGTTTCGCGGAAAAGGCGCTTGGAGGACGTGTTGGATGAGAGATGAAAGTAAAACACTTTGGCTCATCGTTGGAGGTGCAGATGGGGGTATTAAAATGTATAATTGCAGACAATTAGATAGACCTGCGACCGAATCATCAGCATCATTAGTAGTAGTAGCAAAAGAAGAAGAGAACGATAAGAAGAAGAAGAAGAAGAAAGAAAGTAGAAGTGATGAATTATTATTTGAAGATTTCGAGGTTTTAATTCCTCCCGATTCTGGCGTCGCACCGGACGAAATTGATCCAGAAAATCCGAATTATATCAAACTCAAAAAAGATTCTGAACGAGATGATTATGCAACGATTGTTCGTCTCGTTGAAAATGATAACGACGACGACGACGTGATTTCGGCCGTCGCTGGAACGAATCACGGAATGTTATATCTCTCTCGAGTTTCACAGAAGAAGAACGAGAAAAAGTGCGTCCACTTTGAGGTTTTATACACACCTAAAACTCGCTCGAAGATAGTCACCGTTGAGTTCTTAAACTGTAATAATGAATTCATTTTCGGCGATTCGTCTGGGTTGATACGCACGTGTCGACGTTCTAATGGATCATCCTGGCAATGTCCTCCTCACGAGAACCTTCTGTTTGATTTTCCAGTGGCAAAACCTCGGTTACTTTTACAAGTTTTCTATCGAGATGGCAAACTCTACACGCACGAAGCAGATGGCACGCTAAAGCGATGGAATGTATCAACTAATGAGAACGAACTGGAGATGACGCTATATGAAAACCGTCGAGTCGTTAGCTTAAACGTTGCGTTTGGATTTCTCTTCATCGGTGACCAAAGAGGTGGCGTTTGGGTTTATGATTCCACATCATTCAATAAAGTCGCGTACGAAATGTCCGCGCACGATAACAATGCCGTTACGCATGCCGATATACGCATGATCAATGGCATAGTTCAGTTCATATCAGGAGGAAGAGATGGTGTTATCCGCCGATGGTCTATCGCAGCCGCTGTGAATGGAGGTGTTCGTTTACGCGAGGATACAAAATGGACGTCGCCTTCGAAAAATGCTTCACAGTTTGTAATCGCGAGTAACCAAGAGAATATTTCGGATAGTGAACACATCACATACGTCGGCGGGTTTCGTCTTACCTCGTTTGCAATGTACTCGTTAGTTTTAGATCGCGAGCTGTTCAATTTCAACGTAGGCGCGTGGAAAACGCCTCACCATTTCATTTCGACACAAAAGAGCAAAATTGCCGCATTTGTTCATTGCGCGAAAGCTGGGATTGTTACAATCAAAATTTCAAAACCAGAGTTGATGGCATCGGATTTGAAAACCTCTGAAAATGGAGGAGGTGCAAAATCTTTGCATACATGGACGCACGGACGTGAAGCGCACGCGGTGGCAATAATTCCGCCAGCAGAATCTGATGAAATTTCACACGATGCTGCAGAGGAAACACATAGTGATTGTGATTTTCGTATGTAT
>Ga0209830_10001908_pt1 | contig 17564 bp, 12 predicted proteins | sample ArcticOcean_MG_C_12_FD_187439 | JGI IMG/M metagenome (GOLD analysis project Ga0209830, IMG submission 187439) | Marine microbial communities from western Arctic Ocean - ArcticOcean_MG_CB8_130 (SPAdes) (version 2) | ecosystem: Environmental > Aquatic > Marine > Oceanic | place: Arctic Ocean...
ATGTTCTAAAGAGGTTTGCCCTGTCATATACACCGTGTACAAAAAAAACAGTCCTGCTACGATTCCATACGTAACATTGTAATGTCCTATAGCTAACACAATTAACAAAGCCACCATGTCACCTGTAGCCGATTGAACGGTGCGCACAACCGAGCGCGGCAGAAACACATCATGAAACGATACATACAAGACGCAGACGGTTATCAACAAAACTAGTTTTTTATGTTTAGTTATCATGTTAATATCTTTCATTATTTAATTACTTTATAATATATAATATATATATATATTTATTTATTATGTATTAATTTATTATTAATTTATTATTAATTTATTATTAATTTATTATTAATTTATTATTAATTTATTATTAATTTATTTTTAATTTATTATTAATTTATTATTAATTTATTATTAATTTATTTATTAAACTGAGTTTTCGACACAGCGCGCCGCGCCGCCATCGGGGGTACTGCCATCTTCCTCTGCCACATCCGTCAGCATCCAACCGTTTTCGTTCGTCCCGTCGCAGCCGAGGAAGTTATAATCTCCCATTCCTGGCGTTCCGTCTGAGCTGACACAGTAGTCAACGCTCTCGAGCTTGACGCCACCGAGCGCCTTGCCGGTGCGCTCGGTGGCGTCGGCGAGGACGGGTTTAGTACAACAATAATCCTCCGTGCATCTGCCCGTCGTCGAGCCACTACAAGGAAGATTCTTCTTTTGGTTATATTCCGACGGCAACATAAATACACGTTGCCTCCATGTTGTAGTCTGATTCCACTGCTTCTTACCCATACAATCGCTCCATCCCATCGGCCCACAACCTCCCGGTATTACGCAGCTGTCGTGCGCGTCGTACCAGGAGATGATTGGTGTAGTATGTGTAAAGACCGTGCTAGGACAGCCCTGTCCTCTTCCGTGCGATGGAGCGTCTTTGGCCCACTCGCTATTCTCACAGGTGTCCGTGATGACTGTAGCGGTTGTTGTTGGTGCTGTTGTCATCGGAGCTGCTGTTGTGCCTACAACTCCAGAAGTTGGTGTGTATGCCAGTGCCTGTGCCTGTGCCTGTGCCTGTGCCGGTGCCAGTGCCTGTGCCTGTGCCAGTGCCTGTGTCAGCGCCGTCTTCTGCGTTTGTCCCTGTGATTGCATTGATGCATATGAATCTTTCTGTTTCTGGAATGCTTGTTTTGCTATTCCAACAATATCAGAATGTGTATGTGGTCCTACTTTGGACATGTAAGCGTGTGTATGTATTGGCACAGTTGGTTCAGGAAGGGATTTCTTTATATCAGGTTTGTCTCCTTTACCTGACACCCAATTAATCACATCTTTAAGATCAGAATGTTTTTCATGTATATTTTTTTTTTCTTTATCTGTAAAATTAGAATCAGGCTCTTCGTGATATAATTCATTGAACGAAAGCTGTTTGTCGCTTGTCTTGTCCCGAGCATTAAATTCTGCTGCTATAGCATCTTCTAACATAAATTGTTTATCCATGTCTAAATGTTCTAAAGAGGATCGTCCAGTCATACACACCGTAAACAAAAAAAACAGTCCTGCTACGATTCCATACGTAACATTGTAATGTCCTATAGCTAACACAATCAACAATGCCACCATGCCACCTGTAGCCGATTGAACGGTGCGCACAACCGAGCGCGACAGGAACACATCATGAAACGATACATACAAGGCGCATACGGTTATCAACAAAACTAGTTTTTTATGTTTAGTTATCATGTTAATATCTTTCATTATTTAATTACTTTATAGTATATATATATATATTTATTTTTTTTAAAGATAATATAAATATATTATTATTTATTTATTATTAAAAATAAATAAATATTTTTATTAGTAAAAAAATAAATACATCTAATAAAAGTGTGGTATATAGAACATAATAAACTAATTATGTTGTCATTAATCTAGACGCAACATTCATAGATTGAACTTCCTGTATAAATAATTTCATCGCATATGGGATATGAATTTCCGAAAAATGTGTATTATGTGAACAAGATTTACAAGTATATATTTTTTTTTCTTTGTTCACAATAGCTAATAAACCACATTTTTGACATACATGTGTGGCATAATTATCTGAACGATCTTGTAACGTTTCCTTTAAAAATTGTATCGCACCGTGCGATAAGATACAATCGCGCTCCATTTCACCAAAACGTAGACCGCCATCTCTGGAACGTCCTTCGGCGGGTTGCCGCGTTAACATTACATTTGGACCACAGGCTCGAGAATGAACCTTATCTTCTACCATATGTTTAAGACGCTGATAATAGGTTGGGCCGATAAAGATACTAACTTTTAATTGTTTACCAGTCATGCCGTTATATAAGATTTCTTCTCCATGTCGATGAAATTGATAATGTTCCAATATATCACCAATTTTATCAAGACTTTTTTTAGAATTAAAACCTGTTCCATCTCCAAATTGTCCTGTAATTGTGCTGAGTTTACCGGTAATGGTTTCGATAATTTGACCAATCGTCATACGACTTGGTACAGCATGGGGATTCATAATAATGTCTGGAACAATGCCATTTTTTGTAAACGGCATATCTTCTTGGTTAAGAATAATACCTATCGTCCCCTTTTGCCCGTGACGACTACTATGTTTGTCACCTATAGTGGGCTTACGATTCGAACGAACCTTAACTTTCGTAAACTGATATCCATCCTCATTTTTAGATAAAATAACTTTATCAAGGTAACCATGTTCATTGTTTTTAAGTCGTGTACTACAACATTTATTAATATCTTTATAAGATTTTGATTTATTTTTTATTGAGAAATATTTACCTATAATGATATCATTACTATTTAATTTAGCATTAATTTTAGGAAACCCATTCGGTAAAAGTTTCTCATAATTCTGTCCTTTCATACCTATAGTATTATTACTATCCGGTTTACCGAAATACTGCTGTACTTGAATACCATTTATTTGAATTTTCTTTTCTTCATCTTTATATGTTCGGTAAAAGGTAGAGTTAAATAATCCCCTATCTATAGCAGACTTATTCATAATAATGGAATCTTCTTGATTATAACCTGTATAGGAAGCAACGGCCACAATACAATTAATACCACACGGCAAATTATTACTAGGTAGATATTGAGTCATTTTAGAATTAACTATAGGCATTTGGGGATAGGATAATATATGAGACAAGGTATCCATACGATATTTAAAATTCGTACAATATATTCCCATTGCTTGTTTACCCATAGCTGACTGATATGTATTTCTGGGTGACTGGTTGTGATCGGAAAAAGGTATAATAGATGCCATTACACCCATTTGTAGTGCCGCATGAATTTCACAATGAGTATATTTATATTGAATAACTTTAAGTTTGTGCGTTAAAGACTGTAATTTATTTCCATCAATTATAATCATACAATTATCTTCTTCCTCAGTATCGATATATTCAATTACAGCCTCATTATTAATATCATCATAATATAATCGAGGAACATTACCACTTAATAAATTGTTCCAATTAATGATTTTATTTGTAAATAATTCCATATGTTTATTGGTAATCATAAACTGATTATTTTTTAAAATGTATAAAGGACGACTACATCTTCCAGCGGTTGTTTGAATATATAATATATTATCCTGTATGTTCCATACAATAGAAACATAAATATTTATTTTACCAGTGCGTCTATGTTGTAATAATTGATGATATACATCTACAATGGTATTACTTATATACATCCAATCCCCATTAATGAAAATTTTAGTATGTGTGCCTATATCGTTAGGACGTAAATTTTCAATTGTAGACACATTCATATGTTCAAGTACACCTTTGATTGTATCAATATTACTATAATTAGTAATATAGCAAGATAAAGCCATATTTTTAACTACACCAACCGCACCACCTTCGGGAGTTTCGGCCGGACAGACTCTCATAAATTGAGTAGAATGTAATTTTCGAGGAGCAATTAATTTAGAACTTTTATCCATAGGGGTATTAATTCTGCGAATATGTGACAAAGAGGAATTATATGTTAAACGATTTAATACCTGAGCAATACCTTGTTTATTAATAGAATTTTTCATTCCCCAATTACCAGTAGCCAAAGAATATTTTAATCCTGTGGTAATGGTTCGACCTTTAATAATTTTGTAAATGTTGGAGTTGTTAATGATATCTATAAAATTATTAGTAGCTTTCCAACTTCCTGATAAAAACTCCTTATTAATTTGTGTTTTCATATCCTTTATTAATTTAGTATAATATTGACGAAATAAATTACTAAATAATATACCCACTGTATCAATACGTTTATTTTTATAAGAATCACGATCATCGTATTTTTTTTTCTTTAAATATACATCCAATAATCGTTTTGTCATGACTCCTAGAAACAGCGCTTTTTTATTAATATTATTTCCTACATGAGGCAATAAATCATTAACAATAATATCTTTTAAATATGTGCTTCTTCGAACTTGTTCCGGTTCATCACGATTATAGCCCATCATCGATACATATTTTGTTAAATATGCGAAGGCATCAGCTTGCGTTTTAATATACATGCTGTCTTTAAATGATTCCAGTAAGACTTGCTTATATTCCCTGCGTTTATTTTCAGGGACACCTATTAAAATATAGTCTAGAATTTGTTTATCGTTTACAATATTTAATAATTTGAAAACTATAAATAAAGAAACATCAATTTTAATATGAGGAATCATTATTTTTAAACATTGTTTATTAAATTGTGACGGTTTAACTAATTTAATTTGAATATTTTTAAAATTAATAATTTTATCATTGGCGACGGATTTAATTTCCGAAATATGGGAATATTTTGTTTGTTTGTTGTTTTTATCAAATACAAATATTTTATTTTCGGCGACACGTTCTTGACTTACTACAATCTTTTCACTACCATTAATGATAAAATATCCACCTTGATCATACATACATTCTTCATAATCTATACTTTTTTGTTGATCAATAGTATGTAAATTACAAGCAGAACTGCCAATCATTATAGGTATTTGACCTAACATTATGTTTGTAAGTTTTTTAGTATTATATACTTTAATTTTAGTGAAGTTTTCTCCAATAAATTCTTTGGCTGTATAATCAATATCAACAAATAAATTAGACGAATACGAACAGTTTCGCAAACGTGCTTCATTAGGATACAAAATTTTCTTTGTTCCATTATTTTCGTGGATCGTGGGTATATGATAATTAGCAAAATGTATATTAATCTCTAACTCAAAGCGATGCTTATTTAATTCATATTTTTTACTTATAAAATTTTTTTTAATAAAGTCCTGGCATTTTTTAATGATATTTGGATTTTTTTTTTTTGATTTATTTTGATTCATATGATACTTTAAATCTAAATTAAAATTTTTCGCATAACGTGTATCTTCTTCAATGGTATTTAAAATATTTAATACTTCTAATTGTAACATATCCAGACTTTTATATTCTTTCCATTCTTTAAAGGAACTAAACAGTTTTATTGTTTCCGTATCACTATTTTGAATAAATTCATCTGATAATTTAAAATAAAGTTGTTCCTTTATATAATCATAATTCAGTATGATAGGATTAAAACTTGAAATAATTGTAGATAAATATTTATCAAGAAATATATTAAACGAATCTATTTGATGAGTTACTAGAAAACGAGGGGATGATATTAAATTTTTAACAATAGACCATGTATGTGTATCCCAATCATACGAATCCATTTTTTAATATATATTTTGTATTAATTACAAGTATCAAATTTATTTTTAAATGTTTGTAAATAAAATTATTAATATACTTTTCGTATTTTATGTATATTTTATTTATATATGTATATAAGTATGAGTCAAATAATAAAAACTATTCATTTAGGTAAAAAAAAAATTAAAAAAACACAAAGTTTCTTACAAGAATTAGATGAATTTATTCCTCGTTATACTAGTAGTGATGTTCCTGAACATGATTTTCTAATTGATAATTCCTTTGAACTTAAAAAATATAAACAAAAAAAAACATCCGTGGAAGTTCCGTCACCAAAAGTAGAACCACATAAAGTAGAACCACTAGCACCACTAGCACCACCCGCACCACCCGCACCACCACCCGCACCACCCGCACCACCCGCACCACTCGCACCACCCGCACCACCACTAGCACCACCACTAGCACCACTCGCACCACTCGCACCACCCACACCACTCGCACCAAAATCAAAACCAAATCCATCACGGACACCTTTACAACATTCTATTATTGGAAATAAAGACCATGAACAAAATTTACAACATATTATAGAACAATATAAGAAAAAAAAACAAATACATGAAGATTCCGATACAGACAGTATACAATCCCATTCAAGTTTAATCGATATAATGTCTATTGCGGATTTAACTTCTTCTCAACTACAATTTATTACAAATAGTTCTAAACATTATACAACTTACCAACGGCCGACTCAACCAGTTCAACCAGTTCAACCAGTTCAACAATTAACAAATTATCCGCACCCACAATCACTACAATCTTCACAAACCAACCAAAATGCCTCGTTATCGACTAGAAAAATAACTAATAACAGACTAAATTCTCCTACAAAAAATATTTCTACATATAATACACATTATAAAAAATATTATAACAAACCGTATTCAAATGATTATATTCGTATTTCATCATTATCTGGCTCAACGATTCAAACAAAAAAAAAAATAAAAAAAACAGATATATTACGAATGAAACAACAACTCGTTACGCATGGTATTATTGGTGATATATATAGTGATATACCTGAAGATCTATTATTAGATTTATATGCTATGTTAAGTGATAAAAAATGTTCGTTTACTATTACGCAATTATAGAAATAAAAAAAAATTTGATCCATATATTGCTAATATATACACATATCATACATATAAACATTATAAAAAGAACCATGATTTGTTCGGATATATTATTACAAAAGTTATATAGTTATTATAAAAATAAACGATATAAGGGTATATTCAATATTATTAAATATATTCATACACGCTCAACGATTACAAATAAATATTTTACCAATAAATCTTTAATAGATAACTATATAAATAACCATACCCATGAACAAGTACAATATACTTTAACGGTTTTCTTTGCAAGTATTCGTATATATCGTTTTATTGTATCGTGTAAAAAACAATCTACTAAAGAAATTATTAATCCTACGAATTTGTATGGAGAAAACATTTATGATTGTAAAGAAAAAATTATCTACTTACGGTGTAACCAAAACGAGACAACACATAAACATAAATATTATGCCTTTCCCTATTCAGAACTAAATAAAATTATTACACATGATTTACACTTTTCCTTTGATGACTCTCTTATTATATCTCCTAAATATCCTAAAAATCCATGGACAAATAAAAAATTTACGGAAGCGCAACTCGAATATATTGTGTATATGTTTAAATATCATAACTTACATTATCATAAAGCTATTCGTATGTTCGCAGATAATTCCTTTTCAATAGGTAAATTTATCCTCTATCATGAGGAATACTTATTAAAAATATCTATTCGTAATTATATTAAACAGTTGTCTAAGCCATTATTTACTAAATTATTTAATTTGTTTTGGTTGTTTATATCAACTGAATATGTTTTTCTTGGTCAGCCACCCACACGTAAATATCTTCGTATTCCAAATGTAGTTTGTAAAAAATGTATTTTATCTATTCCCGATGTTCAAAATGAATTACTACATTTATTATCTATTTATTATCAAAATTTTCATAACATTAAAATATATCGAGACGAGCATGTAAAAAGTGTTATACTGTTTAAAAAGGAGTTTGTAAGTTTTCTTAAAGATGAATTTCCTCACGTGTTTAAAACTAAAGATTATTATCATCTACATTATAGTAAATTTAATTTAAAAAAAAATATATTCCCAGTATACAAACTAAAACATCCTTTAGAATTTCCTATTAGTGGATTTACTGATGATTGTAAAATTATTTATATTTGTAATGGTGTTCGTTGTGTATTACAAAAACAAGTATTAGTAGCTATTTAATGTACGGTGTAGTTATATAAGGGTTATGTATATAATATATCCTTGTATTGAGTATAACAGGCTTCTACTAAATGTGTTGGAATATGTTTAAACGAGATAATTTTTTTATTTCGTTCATATATTTCACGAGAACCTTCTTGTTGTGTAAATTTTTTTTCAAGCAAGTCTTTATTATCAGCCAGTTTTAAGGCTGTTTTATAGCCACATTTGGAAAAACAACTAGGGATATTATCCGATTTATCACCGGTAATAATTTTAATATGTAAATCTTTTTGACTATCGCCGCACGATTTGTCTTGTAAAGATTTACCTTGTAAGGTAATAATTTTAGTTAACTCCGGAGACGAATTATCTAATAATTGCATTAAATCATGATCACTACCAATAATTACAATAGGTTGTGTTGGGTTTTTATCTCTAATTATTTGTTTAGCGATATAGATACAGTCATCCGCTTCTAATGTAGGATATTGTATAGTGGTTACTTTTTTTTGTTGTATTAATTCGGGAATGATTTCTTGGTAGGTATATTTGAAAAAATCTCCGATGGCTTCATCACCTTTTTTTCGTGTACGATTACCTTTATACCGTTCAATATGTTCGTTTCTCCATATTGTTGAACGAGACGTATCAATCGCAAATACAATATGTGAAAAATCACTATTATATTTTTTACATAACGTTGTAAACATTTGAATAAATAATTTTTTATATTTAGCTTTAAATACTTCATCTAGAAAGAAATTCTCACAGGCTTTATAATCTTCTTTGTGGGCAAACCCATACCATCGTTTAGTCGCAAAGAAACGATAAAATATAGTATAACTCGTATCGATAATCAGTATAGTTTTTTTATCGTCTGCTTGATTCATGGTGTATGTATTAACTCGTAGTATAAATATATGATCATATTGTCGCAACATCATTACATATCAAATTTATAAATCTTTCATAAATAAAATATCTGATTATAATAGAATACAGTATATACAATGACACAACGTACATTACGACAAGAACAATTTTTACAAATAATATATACTCATATACAAAAAAATACGATACAACAGTTGACCTTACAAATAGAAAAAAGAAATCCTCGATGGATGTACGGTATACATAATCATGCTGAATTTTTAGGCTATATGAATCCTCACGATAAGTGTTTATGGGATGCTCTTATACCAGGATACAAAAAAAAATTTACTCCTGATAAAAAATATAAAGTAAAGGATATTATAGGTATATATTTACTTGAAAATGGTAATCATAAAACGGTATGTAAAATATATAAACCAGGATATAATGCTAAAAAGGCCTCTCGAGATGTAAAAAACTATATGAAACGATATTATCAAATACACGGTTTACGTCATAAGTGGGTCCAACTGGCACCATATTAAGAAATAGAACACGGGACACTCATTGACTCCGCTGTCTGCAGATGCGACTCTGCTGCCTGCAGATGCGCCACCGCGCGCGCGCGCTCGCCCTCCAGCTCGCTTTCTTCCTCCAGCTCGCCCTCTTCGGTTTCAAGTGTTTCTAAATTTAATTCCTCTTTCATAGATGATGGTTTACCAGTTATATTTTTTGTATCATTTGTTACATCTATATAGGATGTAATCAACGAATATACTTGAGCACATTCATACGATTGTAGTTCGTGTTTATCATACACGTGATTTTCATACATCGACCAATATGAATCATGCGATTCTGTTTGAAAGGGTTCATCAGGATGATAATTCCAAACCTTTTTACACATATTAAATTTATGTGTATATACATAAAAGGTTTCATAATCATAGTGTATAGATTTTATATATACAAGATCGTTATGAATTTGTTCGCCGTCTTGATTGTAATGGTGAACATCTAGTCGAATATCATGTAAGTGGTATTTTTTCCCCTTTGATTTTGTATAATATTCACTCAAATCGGGCGTGGGTTTCTCTTGCGTTGTATCTACTTTAGTCGTTGAAACAGAGTTTTTTTCATCATCGAGTTGATCGTCAGGTTGATCGTCAGGTTGATCGTCAGATGGTTCACGCATCCAATAACAATAACGATCGTTTATAGTGTTTATTGGAACATGGAATGGACCTGTCGCTTCCCGATACATTTTATTAATAATATATGAGGGAGTATCGGAGAGTATATGTATTTTATCGGTACAATACTTTACCAGTTTTTGATGAATGGTATCAAAATTGTTAGTATCAAAAGATGCTACTTCTAGATCATAATTAAATAAAGTAGTATATTCCCCAATATCATCGGTCCAAGCAATATTTATAACGTATTGTAGTTTTGAACAGTTATCTGTATCAAAGATAATTGTGGGGTTTTTGTCTGCCAGAGGAATCGTGTAATATTTAGGAATAACTTGTAGTTCTTCTAGATAATATAAAACTTCAGACATTGTATGTTTAGTAGTTGTCGATACTAATTCACAATATTCTTGTTGTAATGATGAGTGCCACGACCAGCGATATTCTTTTTGATAGTGATAAATAGTATACGGTGTTGTTATTTCGTTGGAATCATGGCCAACAATATATATAGTATGTATTTCGTGTAGTTCATTTCCATCGTGTGTTTTACTATAAAAGACTAGATCGGTATCACTTTCAGGATGCTGAATCTCATCAAATGATGTCATATCAATATGTTCGCACAAAAATTCCAAAGTAGTTTCGAACATTCTTATATTCTTATATTCTTATATATGTAGTAAATAAAGTGTATACTGCGTGAAAATATAGAAAAATAAAAATCAAATTTATTACTTATACAAAAATATATATATATTTACGACTACGTATAAAGTTACACAGTTACAACGCTACAGTGCTACAGTGCTACACCATCTTTAAAAATATTTGTTCTATGAATACCCAATACAAGTAACGGAAAGTTACATTCTTTTTTCAAATCGTGGATAAACTGACGAATATAAAACCCCGAAGACACCTTTATTTTATATTTATAGGAAAACATTTTTAAATCGATTCCATGAGGAATTGTACTTAGAAATTCTTTCCATTGTGTAATGATTTCCCTTTTTCGATAATAATGGTTGCTGTCATCTAGACGTTCAATTTTTTTAATAACAACATCGATGTAATAATGTAAATCAGCTATTTTTTTATTACAGTTGGTAATGGAGTATACATTACATGCTTTAGATGGGATTAGTGTTTTGTCTAGTTTATTTTCTTTGGATAATTCACACAAATTGACACGTTTATCACCTTGTTTTACTTGAAAAGCAGAAAAGGCATGATATTGCTGTGTCGTTCGTGCGGCAACTTTTAAAATAGCCGATTGTAACAAGGTGGAACTATCGAACAAACCATACCTATCAAAATTTACGTCATCAATTAAACCCAGAATATCATCTGTATCGGTGGAAATACCCAGTCCAATTTCAATTTCATACTCTTTATCACATTGTAAATATTGAACCATATCCGAACATTCCTCATTTTCCAAAAATAACATTTTTCCACTGGCCATAGGATCTAAGCGCCCACAATAACAATATTTTCCTTGTAAATAACCTTCCTGTTTACATGTTTGAATAAAATTGTGTAGCGTAACCGAGGCATCTTTATACAGTATCTTCATCGTAAGGATTATAGTTATATGATAATATATTATGTGTGTAATATATTATCAAATTTATTTCAAATTATTTCAAATTATTTTACATTTAATGTATTCGGTCGGAAATATTTTTTACGTAACGCTTCTGTTTCGTCGTCTTGTTTCATTTCCCGTAATACTTGATAAATTGATTTGTTTTTTAACAGTTCTATAATAAAAATAATAGAATACATACCACAAGCGCTCGATTTATACTGATATCGTTTTGAATTAAAAAATACGAATGTGCCGCGCTGAACAATTACCGCATTAGTAGGAAGTGCTTTATTTGTTTGTATTTTATACATATCTAAGTGTTTTGAACTATTTAAAATAGTTATAGGCTTATAGGTTTTATTTGTTTTATAAAATACAGGTGTATTTTTTTGTAAATTATTTTTAATCGTATACGTATTTGTTCCTATTTTGGTAATTTTATTTGAAATTTCACTTTCTATATCAATATATTTTATTATAGATGGTGTAGAGGTAAATAATGTATTCATCATTTTGCGCACGGTATGAATTAAAGTAGATATTTCTTTGTTAGGAGGATAACCATATGAATCAAAATAAAAAATACTACCCTTATATATAGAAATAAATAAAGAAATCCAGTGAGAACCCTTTTCGGTATGTTTATCTAAGTTAAATACGACTCCTATTTTTCGAATACCTTTTTTATATAATTTTTGTATATTAATATTACACAATTCATTTATTACGCACATTCCAGGACTTAATTTTGTATCAAAATCTATAGGAACAGCACCTATAAAAATAAAATCATTATATACATTATATTGATCTAATACCTTTTCAATATCTAATGTAGATAACCATTCGTTAGGATTATGTTTCCACTCTTTAGGTTGTAGTGGTCGTAGAAAATTACCTATATCTTGATCTTTTTCTAATGCTTTTTTTCCTATAGTTGTTTCTATCCAACAATTTTCTTCAGAACAATTCGTTTGTTTACTTATTTGTTTACGCAGGGTATTCCAAAATGTAGCTAACGAAGCCTGCGTGAATGTTTTAGGTATATTTATTTTATCGGAAGAGTACACGTTATTATAACTCGTAGCTATAGTAAGTAACGATTCTTTATCAAAACAGGATATATTTTTAAGATATTTATCTTTATTTTTTTTTTGGGTAGGAGAACAATATTTAGGCATATAATATACTATTACTATATAATAATATATATATTTATATATTTAATATAAAATTAATTATATAAATATATATATATATTACTAATGTTTAAAATTAATAATAGTTCAATTACATTAAATAAACACGATAAAGCAAATCTTTTAAAAAAAATATTAGAATTAAAGAAATTATCTACCTTTTATGACAAACAATATGATGACCAATCTGATGACCAAACTGATAAACAATGTATAGTTATACAACAACTACCACAAAAAGATGCTATTATCGTTCAACCGACACACCAAAGGTCAACCATTACTGATACTGGCGATAATTATCTATCGAGTAAAGATAAAGAATTATTACAATTATTTATAAATACACTCGATTTACATACGTTTGATATATGGGACAATATTAGTAAAAAATATAAATTATTGTATACCTTACTTAGAAATGGGGATGATCCAAACATTCAAATAGACAATATACCATACCGATACTCGTACAGCGATTTATTATTTATTCAAATGCTCATTAATTATAATATGTATACATTACCTACATGGAAAAAAGCCACATTAAAAATAAAAGATTTTTTTGATAAAATATATAGTATATTTAATGTACAAACTACTTCTACAGATAGTATAGAAACAAACACACCATTAACTGTAACAGCATATCAACGTTCACAATATCCGCAAGAAGAAAATAAAGAAGACAGTGAAGAAGACAGTGAAGAAGACAGTGAAGAAGACAGTGAAGAAGACAGTGAAGAAGACAGTGAAGATGACAGTGAATCCGAGGACGAAGAATTACAGTATAAACAAAATGTATATAGTGATATTGAATTTGAAACAGATTCTGACGTATCTTCTTTTGATTTTGATGACAGTGACGATAGTGACGATAGTGACGATAGTGACGATAGTAACGACAGTGATACAAATGATAAAAGTAAATAATTACATAGCTGTTTAAAGCTGGTGAACTATAAATACTTGCGCAGGCGCAAAATGTTTATACATTATTCGTAATTTATTCAATGAATTCATTAAATAAATATACAATAAACATATAAAAAAAGAGGATATATATAATACTAATAAATATATTACTATTACTAAATAAATAGTAGGGGTTTTATAAAATAAAAGTTGATATATTCCGTATATATTGAATGAAAAAAACATATTTGATAGTGATATAACCAATAAACATAATAAATTACTACAATTCGTATATTTAAACAATAAATCATCGGGTTCAATAATTATTTTTAAATTTAACAGTAACAGTACACAACATATTATATTAAATGGATTGATACAAGTATATATAGTATTTAAAAGTAAAATAGCTGTATATGATTCTATTATATTTTCTCGTATAAGTAAAAAAGAATGTATTTGAGTTATATCTGCGGGAGGAAGTTCTATATCACTTATATATACATGTAAAGGTGGATTAAACTGATGCTTAAAACATATACATATATTACAAAATCGGTATAGTAACTGGTAACAAAAATCCTTTATGTTTAGTATATACGGAAATTCATATTGAATAGGTATACGAGTGTCTATAATATCTCCACCTTGTCGTGTAGTTTCATCAATATCAGCATTTGTAGCAATTTCAGCTATAGCAATAGTATAATGAGGATTTTGTTCTACATGTTCCGGTTCGAGTATTATAATGTCTATATTTGATGTCGTTTGAACGGGAACAGCTCTGGCGATCTCTAATGGTTCTTGAATACGCATATATACTATTCTTTAGTAATGTTAATTTTAAATATTGTTGTATATATTCAAATATATTTATTCAAATATATATGTATTTATATTTGAAGCAATTTTACTCCCTAATCTCCGTGATTTACTTGTTTTAATGTTTTGTAGTATATGTATACGTTCTTCAGGCGTTTTATCCTGTAATGATTGTATAAGATGTTTCATATTTGTATAATGAGACATAAGTGCTTCTGCGGTAAGTGTAGATATACTGGGAATACAGGCCAATTGTGCTTTATATACCAATTCGGGTGTAATATTGGATTGTTTATTTATTTTAACAGAACTTATATTCCGAAGAGATATACCATTGCTATATTGTGATGCTTCTGATATCTCATTATATTTAATAATTTTAAGTGTCCCTTTTTTTATTTTTTTTATTAATATTTCAATAAATTCAATGGTATTTTCAATACTATTAGACATAAACAACCGTATATTATCTCGTACAAGCATATTAATAATCGAGGAATATATAGTGTATTTATTAATTTTGTTAAATTTCATACTTTTATTTTGTCTAGTTATATCCCCTTCAATAATATAAATAATATTTTTTTTAGGATAATTGTGTATTAGGCGTATTTTTTGCTCTCGTAATCGGCCATCTCGAATCGAACTCGCAAGATCCGTCACGGTTTTTCGCTCAATAATTAATTCTAATTCAGACGTTTGAATACTAACATCTCCTAGTGGTAGATTACAAATAGTGGTTTTATCACAGTTAGAAAAAATATGTTGTCGTAATTCGATGGGTTCTCTTATATCAATTTTAATTTCCATTATATATTTATTTTAAATTAATTTTAAATATAAATTAAATTTTTAATATATCTAAGTATAATAAGTATAATAAGTAGTAGATGAATACACAAGATAGTAGTATAGATTTAAAAGATGTTTTTAAACGTGCTATGGATACATACAATAAATCACATGAATTTTATACTATATGTAAAAAAAATATAAGTTATAGAAAAAAAATACGATTATTACGATTATTACATTTATTTCCTATGATACCGCAAACAATTAAAAATTATAATACCGTTCAAGATACCTCCTATAAAGACTATATAGATGATATTATAGATAAAGATAACAATACAGAAGAAAATTATAATATAGATAAACGTAATGTAGAATGTTTATTAAAAGATATGAAAATTGTGTATGATGAATATTTTCAAGAGAACACCTCACAACAAACACCTCAAGTGGGTGGTGCGGACACAAATGCTACACCAACAGACACGCCAACCGACACGCCATTAAAAGAAGAAAACATAATCATTGCTAAACCTGGAGATAAGATATTGATTCAAACCGATGACGCTGATACTTCAACAGGAGACGTTGATACTTCAACAGGAGCCGTTGATACTTCAACAGGAGACGTTGATACTACAACGGGAGAAGTGGTAGACACACGCTTATCGCACTCCGATAAAGCATTACAGATACAAAAATTAAAGAATAAGATAGATGATATATGTTCCAGCGCAGGCATAAGTAAAGAAGGTTTAACAAAACTTATTTCGGGTCAAAAAGATACTGATATATACGCATTAATAATTAAGGATAACGAAAAGTTATATAATACGTTTAATATGACAGCAAAAATTAGGGATGACTTAAGCATTATTTTTAAACCTGAACCTCAACTATTAGATTATTTTAATCCTCAGAAATCTTTACAAAGAATTTCTAATCTATTACAGATATATGGAGAGTATGAAAGTATTATCATTCCAATTATACGTAATATTATTCGTTTAAAACAGGAAGGAATCGAAAATCCCTTTTTAATTATTACAGATACTATACAAGTATTAGTAACATCTATCTTAGAATTAAAAAATTCTATTGCAGATACAGTTGATTCTGTTAAATTTATAATAAATACAGTTGCTTTAATAGGAATGGGAGTGGGAACCGCAACGGGTGCTGGTGCCCCATTTGTAGGTGCTGGTGCCGGAACGTCGGCTGTTCACGAAATTATGGGTGTTGTAGGTATTTTACGAATATTAATTGATTTTTTAAGTCCCTATATGATATTTTTTAGTTTAATTGTATTAAAACAAGATGAGAAAGCCGCAGAAGTATTAATAGCTAATCATCCCTTATTTTTACAACTGCCTATAAATATACTATTCTCTTTTATTTCAGCAGTTCACGAAGTTGTGAATATAGAGCAATTATGTACACTATTAAATTTATTACAACCAAAACAAATTCAAGGTATACCAGCAAATCCAGAAACGTCTGTTGAAGTTCTTTATAGTAAATTAACACGTTCCGATATGATTAATTTAGATCCTTTTGATATCTCACAGTTAGGTATTATGGATACTCTTAGAATTAAACTAACAAATATTATATTATGTAATTTAATTCAGATACTATCGTTCGAAGGAACGTGTATTTTACTACATGCTAATATACAACAACTGTTTATTAATGCGTATAATTCTATAACCAAAATGGTTAATGATATACAAGAAAAAATTACAACGGGTTATGAAATAGCTACCAGTCCTTTACGATTAAATATTTTACGGTTATTATTCGGAATGAAATATACAGACCATATAATACAAATGTTTATTTCTCCTGTACTAACTAAAAAAAGTGCTACCCCAGCTATATCAGAAAAGGTGGAAATAGATACAACAAAATTAGATGAACTTAAAAAAACATATAAAGATTTAGAAATAAGCGGATTATTGGGTACGTTACAAACAATATTTACAAAAGGAATAACTTTTGATATACCAAAGAAAAAAAAGGAGGAGGAACCGAAAAAAGAGGAGGGGGAACCGAAAAAAGAGGAGGAACCGAAAAAAG
>Ga0209830_10001911_pt1 | contig 17538 bp, 17 predicted proteins | sample ArcticOcean_MG_C_12_FD_187439 | JGI IMG/M metagenome (GOLD analysis project Ga0209830, IMG submission 187439) | Marine microbial communities from western Arctic Ocean - ArcticOcean_MG_CB8_130 (SPAdes) (version 2) | ecosystem: Environmental > Aquatic > Marine > Oceanic | place: Arctic Ocean...
CCGCACGAAGACCTTTCGCTGCTCTGGAGCGAAGCGCACCAAACTGGTAATAAGACCTCACTGCGCGTGTATGCCGATAAAGCCCATTTTTCAGAAGGGCAGTTTAGCATCATGTCGGACCTTGCTGCCGAAGCTTTGTCTAAAGCGTCTGCTCGCTGGAAAGAAATCAATAAGGGGAATCTAACCTTCGAAGCCGAAGCTAGCGAAGCGGCCAATTAACAACAGTAGCAAGTTAGGAGTTTGTATCGTCCTACCTATGACTAACCTGCACTAAGAATTAATAGGGAAATACCTCGATAATCGTAATTAGTGAGAGCTTATCTTAAGCGGTGACTACCAGTTCGAAGGCTTAGGCAAGTCGTCGACCTTCTCTTATCTCTAGAACTCTTTTTCAAGGATCACCTCATCAATCATGAGTCAGCAATCCTCAGTTATTGAACGCCACAGCCGTTCCCGCATCCGTGCAAGAGAATGGCTCGTCGCTATCTCTGGCGGTGCAACGCTCGCCTTCACTGCATGGGGTCTCGGCGGTGTCCAAATGTGGACCCTCCACGTACTCCTCGTCGGCGGATTATTAACAATGTCCCTTGCTGTATTCAAAGTTAGGCTTTCAAAATTTCCCTACTTTAGCTTATCAAAACAGTCGCTTCGGCGGCTGATTTCTTGGCTCCCCTTCTGGTTCAGCTTCCTCTTTCTCCTCTACCTTCTGATCGGCGCTCTCAACCCCTCCGCTGAGGTCGTCCTCGACGAACGTGGCTGGTGGGTTGAGGCGGTTCAAGCCCCGCTAGCTACCTGGCTACCCAGCTCAGTTCGTTCCGACTATCAGCCCATGAATGCCTGGCGCGTCCTTGCCAGCTTTGTTGCCGCCTTCACCCTCATTTGGGGACTCTGGGCCGGACTGACCCGGCGTAAGCCCGTTCTCCTCGTGCTCTGGTGCCTCTTGTTCAGCGGTGCTGGCATGGGACTGGTCGCGATCCTCCAGTATCTGACTGAGGCCAAGGCGGTTCTTTGGACTTTCCCTTCCAGTAATGAACATTTCTGGGGCTCCTTTTTTTACCGTAACCAAGCTGCCGCTTACTTAAACTTGATCCTCGTCGCCTCGGGCGTCCTCTTTTTCTACCACGCCAAGCGTGCCCGCGAATTTTCTAGGAGTGGGGGCCCACACTTTCTTTGCTTTTTCATTTTCGCCCTGACCGCCGCGTCCATCGGGCTCGCTCTCTCACGGGGCGGGATCCTCTTTGGTGGGATCCTCACCGTCTCTTTTCTGGTCTTGTTGGCCATCTTTGGACTACAAAGCATTTTCCATTCACGGAGCTTTTGGCTTAGTATCATCCATGTGGTCATTCTCGGCCTAGGCGCCATCCTTGCCGTTTCTTACATCGATTTTGACGCGATTGAAGAGCGCTTCGGCGATATTGGAGAAACCATCGATACGGCCGATCAGGACGTCCGAGCCATTTCTACTCAGGCTACCTGGGAGATGACACAGGACCGTCTAGCGCTGGGGTGGGGTGGTGGTTCTTTTCGCTATATATTCCCCATGTATCAGCGTAATTACCCAGAAATTTATTATTACTATTATCGTGAAGATCGAGGCTGGATCGGACGAAGGATCTATCACTACGCACACAATGACATTGTCCAGTTTCTTGCCGAATACGGTGCCATCGGCAGTGGTTTGGTGCTCCTGACACTTCTCTGGATCCTTTTTTCCGCCTTCCGTATTTTTAGTTTTTCCGCTTTTTTCCTACTCGTCGGCTTCGCCACGAGTATGAGCCACGCCTTCCTTGATTTTATCTTTAACAGCCCCGCTTACTGGATGGCGTTCCTCGCTCTATTTGCTGCATCAAGCAAGCTTTTGCAGCTAGAAGCCACGCGCAGAACGTAGTAGAGGACACTTATTACAGCCTCAAATCTCTGTTTTAGGGTTTTCACGGAACCGAAAATCCAGCAGATTAGTAACCTTAACCTAAAGTAGTTCTCGGCGGACACATAAACAAAAATAATAGATTCCCATGAAAGTTCTAGTCACAGGCGGATCCGGTTTTATCGGTTCCAATCTCGTTCGCCTTCTCGTTGAAGAGAAAGGCGAATCCGTCATAAATCTCGACAAGTTGACCTATGCCGGCAACGCCGAGTCGCTGGTCGATCTCGAAGGCAATCCGAATTACACCTTCGAGCAGGTCGATTTGTGCGATGCCGCAGCGCTAGCTGAGATCTTCAGTGAACATAAGCCGGATGCCGTCATGCACCTCGCCGCCGAGAGCCACGTCGACCGCTCCATCGACGGCCCCGGCGAGTTCATCCAAACGAATATCGTCGGCACTTACAATCTCCTGCAGGCGGCGCTCGATTACTGGCGCAATCTTCCCGAGGGAAATGGCTTCCGCTTCCTGCACGTTTCCACCGACGAAGTCTTCGGTTCCCTTGCGCCCGATGCGCCCGGATTTTCAGAGACAACAGCCTACGATCCACATTCTCCCTACTCGGCCTCGAAAGCCGCTTCCGATCATTTAGCCCGCGCTTGGAACGATACCTATGGTCTGCCGGTCTTGGTCACCAACTGCTCCAATAATTACGGACCGTATCAATTCCCCGAAAAACTCATCCCAGTAGTGATACTCAAATGCCTGCGCGGTGAGCCGGTTCCTGTTTATGGAAAGGGTGAGAATGTCCGCGACTGGTTGTATGTCACCGACCATGCCGAAGCGCTTTATACAGTCATCACCAAAGGGCGTATTGGTGAGACCTATAACATCGGTGGAAACAATGAGCGTCAAAACATAGAATTAGTCCGCACGCTATGTACACTTATGGATAAGTTTGCGCCAATGGATAATGCTAAAAGTTATGAGGATCTTATATCATTCGTAACGGACCGCCCCGGCCATGATATGCGCTACGCGATCGATTCAACTAAAATTCGCGAGGAACTTGGATGGGAACCTAACGAGGACTTTGAAAGTGGATTTCGTAAAACAGTAAAATGGTATCTTGATAACCGAGTTTGGTGGCAACATATTTTAGACGGGTCCTACAAACTCGAACGACTCGGTGATTTTTAATGTATTTAATTTTCCACAAATAACCAGAATCTAAGATTTATATGAAAGGAATCATACTCGCCGGTGGTGCAGGCTCTCGTCTCCACCCAATCACTCTTGCCGTATCGAAACAGCTTATGCCAATCTACGACAAGCCGATGATCTATTATCCGTTGTCCGTCCTCATGCTCGCAGGGATCAATGAGATCCTGATTATCACCACGCCCGAAGATCAGGCGGCGTTTAAGCGCTTGCTGGGTGATGGCTCCGAGCTGGGTTGCCGATTTGAATATACCATTCAAGAAGTGCCCAACGGACTCGCGCAGGCGTTTGTTTTGGGTAAAGAGTTCATCGGCGACGACAAGGTGGCACTCGTGCTCGGAGATAATATATTCTATGGGGCTGGATTTGGTAAACTCGTGCGCAGTCACACGGACCCGGACGGTGCGGTTGTTTTTGCCGCCCGCGTTCCCGATCCTGAGCGTTACGGCGTCGTCGAGTTCGATGATAAAAAGAATGCCGTCTCCATTGAAGAGAAGCCAGCTCAGCCAAAGTCGAAATTCGCGGTGCCTGGCCTTTATTTTTACGATAACAATGTCATTGAAATCGCTGAAACTATCGAGCCCTCTGCGCGAGGTGAGTATGAGATTACCGCGGTCAACCAGGTGTATCTCGAACGCAAGAAACTCAAAGTCGGTGTGCTCAATCGTGGCATCGCTTGGCTCGATACTGGCACTTTTGCATCTTTGAATGAAGCTTCCACTTTTGTCCGTGTCATCGAGGAACGTCAGGACATGAAGATTGGTTGTATCGAAGAGGTGGCTTATCGGTCAGGTTTTATTGATTGTGAGCAGTTACTTACGCTAGCGGCGAAGCTCGAAAAGTCGGGTTATGGTGACTATTTGAAACGTGTTGCGGCATTATGAGTAAGGGAGCCAGAATTCACCCCATGTCTGATGTGCAGTCTGAAAACATTGGAATAGGAACTTCCATTTGGCAATTTTGTGTGATTCTCCCTGGGGCGCAGATTGGCGCGGAGTGTAATATTTGTAGTCACTGTCTAATTGAAAATGATGTCATTGTTGGAAACCGCGTGACTGTTAAGTGTGGCGTTCAGCTTTGGGACGGGTTACGCGTTGAAGATGACGTATTTATCGGGCCGAATGTTACCTTCACGAATGATATGCACCCGCGCTCGAAGCAGTATCCAGATGAGTTTCCGGAGACGATTATACGGAGAGGCGCGTCGATTGGTGCGAATGCGACGATATTACCTGGAATTGAAATTGGCGAAGGTGCAATGATTGGAGCGGGTTCAGTCGTGACCAAGAGTGTCGAGCCTGGTGTGACTGTTGTTGGCAATCCAGCTAAAGAAATGAAAACATGAAACCGCAAATAATTAACTTTAAATTGCTTGGCGACGAACGGGGCAGTTTGATTGCGATCGAAGCGGAAAAGTCTGTGCCGTTTCCGGTCAGTCGGGTCTATTATATCTTTGGCACCAAAGCGGGCGTTGAACGCGGTTTCCATGCGCACAAGGCTTTGAGTCAAGTCGCCGTCGTGGTGACGGGATCTTGCGAGATGGTTTTGGATGACGGAGAGCACCAAACAACAGTGCTGATGGATTCTTCGGAAAAGGGGGTTTTGATTGAGCCCAAAGTCTGGCACTACATGAAGAACTTTTCTTCAGATTGTGTTCTACTCGTTCTGGCGGATCAACACTACGATGAAGCGGATTACTTGAGAGACTATGATGCTTTTTTAGATTTTAAAAATGGAGGCTCCAAATGATACCTTTTCTTGATTACAAAGCGGTTAACGCACCTTATTTCGACGAGATCGAAGCAGCGATGAGTCGCGTGTTACGATCTGGGTGGTATGTGCTTGGCCCTGAAGTGGAAGGCTTTGAAGCTGAGTATGCTGCGTATTGTGATACGCAGCACTGCATTGGGGTGAGCAGTGGCTTGGATGCCCTGATTCTGATTCTACGTGCATGGAAAGAACTCGGTAAACTTCATGAGGGCGATGAGGTGATTGTTCCTGCAAACACTTATATAGCATCAATCTTGGCGATCACTGAAAATGGTTTAGTGCCCGTTCTTGTTGAGCCAGACGAGGCTACTTATAATCTCGATCCAGCTAAAATTATGGCCGCGATTACCGACAAGACTCGGGTGATCATGGCGGTGCATCTATATGGCCAATGTGCTGATATGGATCCGATCAGTCACATCGCGGAACAGCATGGATTGCTCGTGATGGAGGACGCTGCGCAGTCGCAAGGAGCGATGTATAAAGGACGTAAGTCAGGCAGTTTATCGGCTGCTGCAGCGCATAGTTTTTATCCTGGAAAGAACTTGGGTGCGATCGGGGAGGGGGGTGCGGTGACAACGAATGATGACGAACTAGATGATATGATTCGTCGGTTGCGAAATTACGGTTCTCACACGAAATATGTGAATGAAGTGAAAGGGCTCAACAATCGCTTGGACGAACTTCAAGCGGCGGTATTGCGCGTGAAATTGAAGCATTTGGATGCAGATAATAGTAAACGCAGTATTGTTGCGGAAACATATTTAAAAAACATTTCAAATCCGAATGTCATCCTTCCGTTTGTTTTACCGGAGAGTCAACCCTGTTGGCATCTATTTATTGTTCGCACCCCCGAACGTGATAAATTCATGAGCTACATGAAGCGTGTCGAAATTGGCACGTCGATTCACTATCCGATCCCTCCGCATCGGCAGAAGGCCTATTGCGAGTTTAATGACTTGTCCTTGCCACTTACGGAGGCAATTCATCGTGAATGCGTCAGTCTGCCGATCAGCCCAGTTATAGCTCCCGCGCAAGTGAGAGCAGTTGTCCTAGCGATTGTTGCTTATGAGTGAAAAGATTGATAGGAACATACTCATTTTTCAAGGAGTGATGCGTAGATTAGTCGGAGTATATTTTGCGATGTTAAGCAAATACTACCGGTTGAGAGTCGGGATTGATCGAGGTTTTTTTGGGCGAAGAATTAATGTAGGTAAGTCATGTAATTTCGGGGTTCCATTATGCTGTAATGGTAGAGGTAAAGTTTTCCTTGGAGATGAGGTTGTTTTAGGGTTTAGGAAAGGTCCTCTTCAGGGAAATGGCTCGATTCTTATTCAAGCGAGAAAAGAGAAATCTGTAATCGAAGTTGGGGCGGGTTCAACAACTGGTAACAATGTTACTATGATTGCATGTGATAAGATTATTATTGGAGAAGGCTGTCAGATTGGTGACGGAGTAACTATTTTTGATAGTGATTTCCATGAGATCAATCCGATAACGAGAAAAGCAACTGAGGGATTTTGCGCACCTGTGATTGTCGGTGAAAACGTTTGGCTAGGTAGCCGAGCGATGATTTTGAAAGGGGTTACTATCGGGGATGGCTCTGTAATTGCTGCTGGTTCAGTTGTTTCTAAATCAATTCCTGCACGATGCTTGGCTGCGGGGGTTCCTGCAAAAGTAATTCGAGAAATCTAATGCACAAGCAGGCAGATAAGAATTCCTATTCTCAAATAGTTAAATCCTCATCGCTTCTCGGAGGGGCGCAGGGGGTGAATATGTTGATTGGGTTTGTCCGAGTGAAGTTTGCTGCGTTATTAATTGGTGCCGCTGGGATTGGACTGATTAGTGCGTATCAATCGGTCATACAATTACTTGGTGGTGTTTTTGGGTTGGGGCTCAAATCCAGTTCGGTTCGAGAAATTTCTCTGGCGGTTGCAAATGATGACGAGCAACAGTTATCTCGGTCAGTCATCACGTTGAGGCGTATGTCTTTGCTTTCTGGTTTAGTGGGGGCCGTTGTTGTAGCTGTATGCTCGCGAGGACTAAGCCAGCTTACCTTTGCCAGCTCTGAATATGCGCTTGAGATTTCTTTTGTCGGGCTATCGATACTATTTACAAACCTACTTGGTGCTGAGATGGGGGCGATTCAAGGGATGAGGCGCATTCAAGACTTAGCGAAAATTCAGGTTTGGGGAGGTGTGCTAGGAAGTGCTGTAAGTGTGTGCTTCTACGTTTACTTGGGAAAAGATGGTGTGGTTTTTGCAGTGGTTGCGCTGGTGTTTATTCAGATGTGTGTGTCGTTCTGGTATTCTAGGAAAGTCTCATTAAGTCCTATTGACCTTAGTTGGAGACAGTCTTTCCGTGAGGCTGGAGGGATGGTTCGTCTTGGATTAGCCTTTATGTGGGGAGCGCTGTTAACCACCGGGGTTGCCTATGCGACGAGAGCTCTGATTGTTCGTGAATTGGATTTAGTTGCAGTTGGTATTTTTTCGGCGGCATACGCATTGTCTGGCATGCTAGTTAATTTCATTTTGAGTGCGATGGCGGGTGATTATTATCCATCATTAACTGCTGTTTCTTCTGATCACGCTAAAATGCAGGCATTGGTGAATCAACAAACCGAAGTCGGGTTGCTATTGGCTCTGCCTGGTATTTTGGGGACGCTAGTATTTGCGCCCTTGCTCATACAGTTATTTTATACCGTAGAGTTTTGGCAGTCTGGATTGCTGTTGCGATGGTTCACCCTCGGGTGCCTTCTCAGGGTGATTTCGTGGCCAATGGGTTTTGTCATGTTGGCAACTGGGGCGACGCATTTTTTGATTTTCACCCAAACCGTGTTCAATTTACTGCATGTTTTGGCAATCTGGCTTCTTTTGGGGCTTATGGGCGTCGAGGGCACTGCGATTGCATTTTGTATTCTCTACGCAGTTCACATTTTTTTGGTGTATGGAATCGCGCGTTATCTGATTGGTTTTCGATGGTCCGCAGAGGCAAAAAAAATAATGTCTCTCTCGATTGCTGCTGTGGTTGCCGTGCTTACTTCGGCCTTTTTCCTTACGGATCTTTGGCGAATGGCTTTAGGTGGAGTGTTTACTATGATTATCGCGCTGTTCTGCTTGCGTGCCTTAGTCGTTCGATTGGGAGCGGATCATCGTATCTCCAATAAGTTAATGTCGATTCCGGTTGTTCAACTGATCTTTCGATAAGAGGTCAATTAGTGTATCGCGTAAAATTGTGAAAGATAAACCCTTAGTGTCATACTGCCTCTTTACTTATAATCAGGAGGCCTACGTTCGCGAATCTTTAGAAGCGGCACTAGCTCAATCCTATTCACCTCTCGAGATTGTAGTATCTGATGATTGCTCTCCTGATGGAACGGTAAGTGTTATCCGAGAGGTAATTGCGGCTTATGCTGGAGAGCATCGAGTCGTCTTGAACGTGAATGAGACGAACCTTGGAATTGGCGCACACGTATCTAAAGTAATGATGGAGCTCTCTTCCGGAGACTATATGATTACGGTCGGAGGCGATGATGTGTCTTTCGTAGATCATACCGAATGTGCGCTTCGCGAAATAGAAAAAGTAGATGATGTGAGCGTTGTGGATTTTTCGGGATCAATCATTGATGGTTCGGGGCAGCGCTTGCAGGAGTCTAATGCCCTACCATTGGCGGTCAAATACGTGCTGGATGATTATCTTCGATTGAAGTCGCGGTTACAGATTTTTGCTCCAGGGCGAATTGTCAGAAGGCGACTGATGGATCGTTTTGGTCCGATTGCTTCAGGTTGTCCGACAGAAGATACCGTGCTTGTGTTGCGAGCTCTTTTATGTGGAGGTCTCAGGCGTGTGCCTATTCGAGTTATTCAGTATCGGCGGTCCGGGGATAGCGCATCCTCGCGCGGTGGTTTAAGTCGAATGAATAATAGAAAGATAATTGAACAATATTTAGCTGATATTAATCGTGCGCTAGATCTCGAATTGATTGATGGTAATGCCTATAAGTGTTTAGTTTGGAGATTAAAGGTGGAGCATGTAGCTCGGAGTAGTTCTTATCGTTTTACCCCGCGAACTCCCATATACTATCTGCATCGTTTATTTGCGAAGGTCGCAGTATTCGCATACCAGATGTGCATTTATTCTAGGTATTCTAAACGTCAGCCCGCCTTCGATGGTGATGTCTGATTCAATTGTTGAGTTTGTATTATTTGTATGAAGAAAATTCGCCTGTTTTGGTATAAGAAGCCGCGCGTCCGCTACGGCAACTTTGGGGATGAACTCGGTCCTTATTTGATAGGGAAGTTGAGTTCCTTGCCAATCGAGTATGTTCCCATTCCACGTGGCGGGATATTCTTGCTTCTGACATATTTTAAGAATTTAGCGCTTCGTCGCTATGATTTGTCGATGTTACCTGCCGTGTTGAAGTCTTTCTTTCTTCGGGGGCGCTATATCACCAGCATCGGAAGTATTATTGGATGGAGCAGTGGTTGGCGGGTGGTATGGGGGAGTGGCATTCTGTTTTATAACGAAACCATTTCAAATGGGAAGTTTCTCGCTGTTCGTGGGAAATACACTCAACGAAGGTTGAGGAATTTAGGATATGAAGTGCCCGATGTTTTAGGTGATCCCGCTTTATTACTCCCCTTGGTGTTTAATCCTAAGGTCGAGAAGAAATACAAGCTGGGGATCATTCCACATCATACCCACACAGAAAGTTTAGCTTCTTTGGCTTCGGGGCCAGACGTCATTGTTATTGATCTTCTCGATCATACCGAAGTCATCATCAGCAAAGTGCTTTCGTGTGAGTGTGTGATCTCCACGTCTCTTCACGGCTTGATTGTAGCGCATGCATATGGTATTCCCGCGTTATGGTATGAGTATCGGGAAATTGAGTGGCAGGGTAGTGATGTTAAGTTCTTCGATTATTTCAGTTCGGTTGAAATCCCTGAATATGTGCCCTTCCAGATGCCTAATACGAATGGGTTCGCGTTAGAGGCTATTCTTGATCGATTCAAGGGCGCAGAGCCGCACGCGCTGATTCAAGTGAAGCTATCAGTCATACAAAAGAAGTTGTTGGACGTTGCTCCTTTTCCCATCGATCGGTGGCATGGCTCAATTGCGGATGAAAGCGTCTCGGGAACCACTGATCGTTCAATGGTTTGATCGAGGGGCAGTTCGTAACTATAATATTTGTATGAAAATAGGTTTTTTAATTAATCCGAATTGTGCGATTTCCGGAATGGGAAATGGCATTCTAAAGCAAGCAGCGATGTGGGCAGAGGGCCTTCGTGCGCTTGGTCATGAGGTGCATTTCATCGGACCCAATCAAGATGGGAGCATTCGCGCACTTAAGGAGTTTGAAGTAGTTCATTTCTTTCAACACGGCCACTGGTTGAAGGGCTTTTGGCAGGGTTCACGCGAGGGGCAGAAGTGGTTTTTTTCTCCGATCCTAGACTCGACTGCATCGCGTGTCTTTTATGGAGCATTGGCAAAAATTCCGTTGGAGCATTATCTGGTGTCATTTGGGCCTCGATTACTTCGCGGGTTTAGTATGCGCACGACTGTTTCAGTGCGCAGCAGCCACGAGCGCTCCTACCTCGAAGCTATTGCTCCAGGTGCAAGAATCGTGGAGAATCCGATTGCAGTCACTTTGAAGGATGGTTTGGTGTGTGCACCTAAGGTTGATTTACCTACTAAGTTTGCTTTATTCGTAGGTAATGTTTCTGCGGAGCGAAAAAATATGCTTCGTCTGATCGAGGCCTGTGACTCGCTAGGACTACCACTGGTATTGGGGGGGCTATTGGTGCAGTCGCCTTCGATGAAATTGATTGAAGCGCAGATCGCGAAGTCGAAAATTAAAGTCTATCGTTTGGGGTTTCTAAAAGAGACAGAATTACGGTGGCTGTATCAAAACTGTAGTGTTTTTTGCCTTCCTAGTTTAGTTGAGGGGGTTGGGCAAGTGGCGATGGAAGCGCTCTATTTTGGTGCACCTGTTGTAATAACCTCGGTTGGTGGTCCTCCTGATTATTTCGGTGATCATGCCGAGTATGTGAATCCACATTCAGCGGAAAGTATTGCGTCGGCAATTGTTCGCGCGATGGGGCGATCAGTTGATTTAGCTGAAGTTCGGCGGTTTCTTGATAAGTTTTCGATCGAAAATACAGCACGAGGGCTCGCGGAAGCATATTCTCAAGATTGAAGTTATATTCAAGGTGAGATTTCTATAGGAATTATGAGTGATCAGAATTTAAGAGATTTCGAGCTTCCAAAGCTCTATAAGTATTCTGGACTGTTTGTTATTATAGGCTTGGTAATGCTCCATTGGAGCCAGGCGATGTATTTTGTCGGTGGCCAATCGGCCAGAATGGGGAGTCTAGTTATCGGCTTCGGCCTCATTGTAGGGGCTGCCTTTCTTCGTGCGGGAGGACAGATTGGTAAGCACCTGCCCTTTGTCGTTCTAACGGGGTCGTATTTCATACTCTTGGCCATGTTGACTCGATTTCAGGATCACGCAATCTGGTATGATCGCACGCAACAGATATTTACAGTAGTGTGTCTGATATTGTTCTGGGTGGGCTACATTTTAGCAAGAGAGAAACGTCACGACTTTGTTTCTGCTAATCAGTTGAGCCTCGTTGGGTTGGGCGTCCTAGCTCTGCTTTGCTTGGTGCGCTTCTTGGGGTATGTTAAGCTGATCTCTTTTGAGGGTAGTGCGCGTAGTTTTGGTGATACCACATTAAATCCTGTAGGAGTGGCATTTGCGAACACTTGCTTGGGCTTGGTGTTCCTGATGCTGGGGATTCTCAATAAAAACCTATTGCGTAAAGCGCTTTATTTATTGGTCGCTTTTGCCGCAGTTTTCGTGGTATTTTCTTCGGCCTCAAGGGGTGCTATTATCTGGGGTTCGCTAGCGATGGTTTTCTTTTTTGTGTTCAACAGGCACAGGGGATACTTAACTGGTCGCAGCCTCCTAGTCGCATTACTAAGCATGGCATTGACACTGCCAGTGGTGGCGGTTCTCTACAATGCGAATTATGCCATCGCCGAGCGTATTGACATCTTAATTGACCGCTTTACGCAAATGTTTGACCTCTTCAACAAATATGGCAGGGGGGATGCCTCCGTAAGCGCGCGCCAATATACGTGGAGTAGCTATTTATCGACAATCGAGCAATGGATTATCTTTGGGGAAAAACGGCAGTCTGGTTATCCGCACAATCAATGGTTAGAGATGTTTGTTAAATTTGGCCTGCTTGGGACTCCAATGTTTCTCATGTCCATCATCCTGTTCTTTAAAATATCTTGGAGTGCGGTACGCGAAAAATTACATCCGGATATAGAATTTTCTATTATCACCACACTATTCATGTTTGGCTACCTTTCTTCGATGACTAGCTTGAGTTTGCAGGTGAACCGAGTGATGTGGTTGGGGTTTGGTTATCTATTAGGCTTCTATCTACAGCGCTCCAAGCGACAAAACCGCGTATAGCCCGCTCATTAATTTTGGAAGTCTCCCTTATCGTTCCGACTCGTAATCGGCCACAGTTATTACTGAGGGCTCTAACCTCAGTGTGTTCTTCAATAAAGTCAATTTACGTGGTGGACGATGGATCTTCGAGTGCTGTGAAAGCTGAAGTTGAGGCAATTTCCCGCTCTGATACCCGTGCTCAACTACTATCAAATGATACTTGTCGAGGAGCGGCTTATTGCCGGAATCAAGGGGCCTCTCTCGCAGAGACAAATTGGCTGCTCTTCTTGGATGATGACGATCAATTATCGCAGGGCTATATGGCGGCGATGAGGTCTTTAGTAGCTGCACATCCCGAGGTGCAAGTCTGGATACCGAATGTTCAAAAAGGGAAGTCCAGGATGCAATCGCCAGTGCCGCTCGAGGATGTGAGTGTCCGAAACACGGCGGGTGGATGCTCCGGGTTGTTGATTCAAGCTTCGCTATTTTCAAAGGTAGGTGGTTTTGACGAGAGGCTTCCTGCCATGCAGGACTGGGATTTATGGATACGACTCATCGAGCGGCAGGCTTTGTATTATTCAGGTATCGAAGGAGTCGTTTACGAATTTGATTCGACTCAAAAAATTACCCACAATTTAAAGGCAAAGTATTCAGGCTTACGCCGGCTATATTTTAAGCATTTTGATGCGCGGACTCAGTCAGTGCGTCAGGAGCATCTGGTTCGGGCGTGGGCATTAAGGCAGTTGTTGGAACCATCAGGCCCGCGCTTATTTATATGCATCATGCGCATACTATCCTGGCCAAAGGCTACAATTTATTATTTGAAATGGGGTAAATTTCGAGACAATTGAAGTTCAATTAAACTGTGCAATCTATAACATCCAATGCAAAAGCAACTAAGCGTTTGCTGATAGTCGTGCCGATTTACGCCAGCTATCGGGCTTTCCTGAAAGGCTTGGCTGCCTGGCTTGTCGATCGTGACTGGGAGGTGCATGTCGCGACCAATCTGACGGGTGCGAAAGTGGGATCAGATGTAGCGACCTTGCATGACATTGCCATACCTCGCGGGGCGAATCCACTTAAGCTTTTTCAAGCTGGACGGTCTCTAACAAAACTGATTCAGCAAATTCAGCCAACGGTGGTGCATGCGCATTTTTCAGTAGGGATGCTAGTGCTGGCGTTGGCTAGCCATGTTAAGGGTGTGCGGACTTTGGGGACGTTTCAAGGGATGCGTTTCCCATTAGCTTCGGGGATTTCTAGATGGGTCTTTAAATGCGTAGAGTGCTTTTCAATACTCCGCCTGGATCAGAGTTGGGTTTTGACCGCAGATGATTATAAGGCAGTGCCGAAATTCGTTAAAAAGAAATTAGAGATCCAAGAAGGCTATGGTTTTGGCTGTGATATTGAGCATTTTGATCCTGCGCGTTTTTCGGAGACAGATAAGGCGAAGCTTCGGTCGGAGTTAGGGATTCCAGGTGAAGATCTCGTATTTGTCTTTGTCGGGCGGCTCACGGCGTTTAAAGGTTTCCTGTTGGCGCTTGAGGCATTTAAATTATTGCGTCAAGAACGCGCGGATGTGCATTTTTTAGTGGTTGGTAATGTCGACCCACAACATCCACTTGATTTGACAGACTTGAATGTGCACGACGGGGTGCACCATGTCGGTTGGCAAGATGATCCCGCGCCGCATTTGGCCATTTCGGACGTGATGGTTTTTCCTAGTGCAAGAGAGGGCATGCCAGTGTGTATCATGGAGGCGTTGTCGATGGGGCTACAAATCGTTGCTTCTAAAGCCAGAGGCCTGAGTGAATTGACTAATCTTAGCCCCAATACCGTTGTCAGCGTTGATAGGGAAGCGTATTCGATTTATGCTGGCATGATACTGAAAATGAAAACCCGAAGATGCTTGAAGCAAGACCAAGTCCGCTCATCAGTTGATTGCTGTCGTTTTTATATCAACACAGAGGATATTTATAGGGATCTTTAAAGTGAAAAAAATTGCAATTATATATCACTGTTTCGTTCATTACCGACTGCCGGTTTTGCAGGCGCTAAGTGAACAGCTAAGTGATGAATATGAGGTCACATTTATGTCTGATGTAACTTCTCCGCATTCTCGAGTTGCGCCGTTGAATTTTAAAGCACTGAAGAATTGGAAGCGTTTGCAGAACTTATGGTTAGGTCGTTGGTTGTGGCAGCGTGGACTAGTTGGCGATGTGCTCAAGAATAACTATGAAGTATTGATTTTACTCGGGCAGTTTAATTTTATTTCGACCTGGGTAGTTGCGATTTTAGCGAGAATGCGAGGTCAGCGAGTGCTTTTTTGGAGTCATGGTATTTACGGCAATGAGTCGAAGTTAAAATTATTTTTGCGTGAATCTTTCTATCGCTTATCAGATGGCATGCTTTTGTATGGAAACTATTCGAGAGGATTGATGATTCAGCACGGCTTTGATCCGGAGCGCTTGTATGTAATATATAATAGTCTTAATTATGAACAGCAGCGGAGTTTGCGTGACTCAACTCACATAGATGAGATTAACTCAGAAATTAAGTGTTTATACGGGGCTTTGTCGACTTTGCCCCTGTCAGTTTTTATTGGGCGTCTTACAGAAGTGAAGAAACTCGATATGCTTCTGTTTTCCCTGAAAAAATTGATGGAGAAAGGGATCGAGTCGAATTGCTTGTTTGTCGGCGATGGCCCTGAGCGGATGCGACTAGAGGGGATAGTCTCGGAGTTAGGGATTGGTAGAAACGTGAAATTTTACGGTGAATGTCACGATGAGGCTATTATATCTAGACTGCTTGCTAAAGCAAATGTGTGTGTGTCGCCTGGAAATGTCGGTTTGACGGCAATGCATGTGATGGCTTATGGAACGCCTGTGATTACCCATGATGACTTCAAATGGCAAATGCCTGAGTTTGAGGCCATCGAGCATCGTGTTACTGGAAGTTTTTTTCGTTCAGGAAGTTTAGAGTCTTTGACTGAAGAAATGGCATACTGGTTGTGCCTGCCCCCCGAGCTCTCCCAGAAGGCGTGTAATGATTGCGTTAGGGTTGTTGAAGAATATTTTAATCCGGATCGTCAAGTAGCTATTGTAAGACAAGCCTGTGCAGGTGCAGGTGCTACTGAGGCTGGGCCTTTGCGCGTGATAAAGGATAGGACTTAATCGGTGTTTTAGGTACCACCTCAAAATTAATTTTGTCTACTTAAGTAAGTAGTTTTTATATATGCGATTATTGATTAATACTTCCTCTGCTGCTCAAGGCGGGTCTGTCCAAGTCGCCATCTCGTTCTTGAGGGAATGCTGCTCATTTTCTGAGCATTCATATGGAGTCATTGTTGGCCCTGGGCTCGCTGGTTTACTAAAGGTAGATGAGTTTCCTGTTAATTTTAAATTTTACTTTGTAAATGAGCGGCCTTCACAAAGGTTATTTGCCGCAGTTCGTGGTCATATTTTCTCCCATATCGAGAAGGATTTTTCGCCAGATTGCGTATTTACAACATCGGGGCCATCTTATTGGAAATCGGGCTGTCCCCACTTGATCGGCTATAATTTACCACATTATGTGTATCGTGATTCACCGTATTTCAAAATCATATCTAGGTTCGAGCGGATAGCGTGGTGGGCTCGCGGGATGGTGATTCGTTACTTCTATAGACGTGATGCTAATGCATTGGTGGTGCAGACCGATGACGTGAATGAGCGTGCAAGAAAATATCTGGGAATTGAAGATGTTTTAACCGTGAGTAATACATGTGGTGCTCAGTATTTCAAGACTACGCCACATGTCGATTTTTTGCCTGAACGCGTAGAAGGTGAGGTCCGTTTGTTGTGCTTGTCTGCATACTACGATCATAAAAATCTTGGGATAATTAATTCAATAATTTCCGAACTAAAAAAAATAGGTATATATTCTGTTCGATTTGTTCTGACGATGAGAGATGACGAATTGGAGAATAATTTTAATACGAAATCACGATCAATGATTTATAATGTCGGGCGCTTGTCGCCGCTGAATGCCCCTCATCTATATGAAGAAGTCGATTGCATGTTTCTGCCCACTTTGCTTGAGTGCTTTTCTGCTTCATATGCTGAGGCGATGGCAATGAAAGTTCCTATTTTAACTTCAGATCTGAGCTTTGCGAGGACTGTTTGTGGTGACGCCGCTCTTTACTTTGACCCTCTTGATCCTGTTAGTATCGCGAAGAAAATCGGGGCATTAATTCGTTCGAAGGCAATGCGGCAGGAATTGATTTCAGCTGGACAGGTTCGAGTGACCCAGTTTAATAGTGCTCAACAGAGAGCATTAGCTTACTTAGCTAAATGTATGAGTCTATCTGGCGAGAAATAAGACGCTAAATATTATGAAAATACGCTTATTAATTGAGCTATCACGCATACCGGTTCTGGGTGTTTTTTTTCGGGGGATACTGTTGTGTATAGGTCTGCAAATACCGAAATCGGTCAAGTTGGGGAAGGGAGTTCTCTTTGAGCACTATGGCATGGGCACTGTGATTCATACAAAAACTCAGATTGAGGATGGTGTGAGGATTTACCATGGCGTGACTATTGGGAGGGGAGACACTCACATTAAAAGCAAGGAGTTAAAAGGCTTCATTATACGAAAGGGAGCGATTATATGTGCGGGAGCTAAAATTATTGGAACTAAAGGGACTCTTGTGATCGGTGAGAATGCGATAGTCGGGGCAAATGCAGTGGTTTTATCTTCTATCGGAGATAACGAGATTTGGGCTGGAATTCCTGCTCGTAGAATTGGTTTAAGGCCATTAAATGTTTAAAATAGTATTTAAGAATTGTTCAATTAGCTGACCTCTATCGAACTTTTTTGTCGCAATTTGTTGAGCGCGATGGCCCATCTCTTCGCGCTCTTTGTGTGTCTGGGTCACAGCTTTTTTTAGAGCGGCGACTGCGCTATCGACATCGCCGTGTCTGATCGACCAACCGACCTCGTTCTCACCAGTGATATCGCTGAGGTAGCTTTCTTTTGGCCCCAGTGTGAGCACTGCCCGGCCGATGCTTAGTGCGCCGTAAATCTTACAGGGGTGCACGATTCCGCTCATCTCATTGCCCAGCGAGACGACATGTAGATCGGCGGCGGAGAGAGAGAAGCGAATTTGATCGAGTGGCTGATAGGGGAGCGAGATGATGTTACTGGCAGCACCTGACTGTGCTCGTAAGCGTGCATCCACGA